>SAMEA104315429__coassemble_2166_pt1 | contig 8440 bp, 8 predicted proteins | sample SAMEA104315429__metabat2_high_PE_007 | metagenome-assembled genome bin SAMEA104315429 (sample SAMEA104315429) | gut metagenome | biome: Monkey gut; feature: monkey-associated habitat; material: faeces | place: China | collected 2013 | reverse complement strand
CTTCCGCTTCTTTTTTATCCACCCGCATAGCGGGTGGTTTTCTTTTAACAAAAAAACGGGAGCGAGTTTTCTCGCCCCCGTGGTTTTATATTCGGTTGTATATTTATTTACTCAGGCTGACGCTCTTTATCGTTATCGTCTTATAAGGTATAGCCCTTAAATATTTGGAATTACCGTTCAGTTTAGAAAGAACGTCGCTATAATCGTCGCTCGTAATTTCGATCGGGGTTTCCCCGCCGACTGCGGTATATTTACCTTCGCTGTCTTTTACGAATACGTGTCCGAGAGATTCGAACTGTTCGTAAACAGCCTTCGATTTTTCATCGCTGCCGTCTACGCAATTTTCGTAATCGAAATAGTAAGTGGTCGAACCGTTGGTGTCTTTAACGTATTTATCGGCGTCGGTTATCAATTTTTTAAGCGTATCTTTACCTTTCGTTATTTTACCGATGACGGCAAAACACTGTGCGGCGGTATAGCCGCTTTCTACGTTTGTATAATAACTGTCGCTGCCCGTTACGAGAGCAAGCGTGCCTTTCGCCGTATCGTGTCCGCCGTCGCTATCGTAAGTCAAAGTATCCCTTTTCAATACGAGCGTACCGTCCGAAACGGTAAGAGTTTTTGAACTGCTAATTCCGTTGGCCCTGAATTCGCCGACGATGCTTCCCGTCGCGGTATATCTGTTTCGTTTACCGTTGGCAATCGTTTTCCCGCTGACGTAGTCGGAGTTTATAATCGAAGTATACGCAAGTTTCGCGTTTCCGTCGTATCTTGATTTGCGTTCGCCGTTATCGAGATAAAATTCGCCGAATTCGATATGATTCGTCTTCAAATCGCTTACGATAGTGCCGTTATAATAGCCCTTGGAAGCAAGATATTTGACGTGGTCGATAGTCGCCGGCGCGTAATTCATATAGAGTTCGATTTCTACTTTGAGCGTCTGCGCCTTGTCGTCGGTGTCCGTATATTCCAAAGTAACGGTCATCTTTTCGATTTTACTGCCGTCTTTGACTACGCCTTTACCGCAACTTGCAAAGCAGAAAACGGTTGCCGCCGCAAGAAATGCGGCGCATATTCTTTTAAGTAATTTTTTCATTCAATCCTCCGTGCATAGCAGCGACGCTACGCAAGAATTTTAACTTATTTTAACATTATAAACGATTTTAGTCAACGCAATTAAGTAAGATTTTTTGTAAATCGACTAAAAATTCGTCATATTAGCAAAGTTTTTGCCGCATTCAAGGCGGTTTCTGCCGATTCGGCGTTCGAAAAACGCATTATAAAGAACGCCAGACCGACGAGAGCAGCCAACCCCAAAATCACCGCAATCGCTACGCGAAGCGGAGAAATCGGCGTTTTGCCCCTGACTTTTCCGCTACAACCGTTTACCGCTACGCCGTAACTCTTTTTACCGTACTTATACGACAAAAAATAAACGGGAAGAAGCAGATATTTATACGTAACGTTTTCGTGTGTGGTACTTACGTTGAGATAATCGACCACGTCTGCGTTGTACTCGCGCTTGATGTGCTGCCGAATGAGCGAATCCATAGTATTTTTCGCGTCTTGCCAGCACTCGTTAAGTCCTTTGGTATAACCGTCGGCAACGAAACCCGAAAGATAATTCTTTTCGTAAACACAGGCGTTAGCCGTGTTGAACGGCGAAAGTCTGTCGATTTGCTTCTGATTGAACTTATCGCTGTTTGCGATGAGCAAATCGTCGAAAAATTCGGTATACGTACCCGAAATGTTCTTATATTCTATGTAAGTTTCGGTTCGTCTGTCTTTACCGCTGCCCACCGTGCGGGTTCTGCGGTATCCTACGCGACCGACGTAAGTCGAATAGGTATTGCTGTCGAAAGTAAAACAAGGTTCGTAAACGCCGCGCATATTCTCGCGGTTTAAGTTCTTCTTGAACTTTCTCGGCGCGAAAATACGTGATTTAGCCCACTTTTTTCCGTATTCGGCGGCTTTATCCGTCCCGAATTTGAAAGGAATTACCGCCTGCGGACGTATACCTTCGAAACTCTTATCTTTTATTATGTGCGTCGCGCCGCAAAACGGACAGGCTGTCGCTTCTTCTTCGGCGTTTATGATAATCACGGCGCCGCAGTTGTTGCATTTATAAGTAACCTGTTCGGACGAATCCCACGGCTTGACTTTATCGAAACCCTCGGTAATATCGTTCTCTTTAACCTCTTTATTCTTTTCGAAGTCGACCGTATTGCCGCAATGCTCGCATTTAAGCGTTTGCGTATCGGGGTTAAAGTTAAGAGTTCCGCCGCAACTCGGACATTTTATGCAGTCCGTAGCGACGTTTTTGTAATTCTTAGTGTAATCAATTTCGTTCATGGTTTTTATACCGTAATCATGTCTTAACCCGCAGTTACGCCCCGAAGCGTCCGCTTCGGGGCGTACACATACGTTGTCTTTACGCCCGAAAATTACTTAACGTCGTTGAGTTCGGCAAGCATCTGTTCGAGATCCGCGCCGTGAACGGCTGCCGCTTCGCCGACGGTTTCACCGTGAGCGATGGCGCATCCCAGACAATGCATTCCGTAACGCATAAGAATTTCCGCCGCGTTGGGATTAATATCCAACGCCTCGGTTATAATAGTGTTTTCCGTAATTTTTCTTTCCATGGTTTTACACTCCGTAAATATATGATTATTCTATTTTCGTTTTTTATACTTTCGTCATCGACTTTCTCCGTCAACGCCGTCAACACCTTACCCGACGGGAAAGGCGTAAACCGTTACGTCCGGGGAACCGTAAAATCGACTCCGCGGTAAACAATCTGTCATCCTGAGCAAACTTGCGAAGGATCGCCCTGAAAGGCAAAACCGTCTGAATCGATGCTACCGATTATAACTTCTGACCGCATTCGGGGCAGAACTTCGCGCCCGCCGCTACTTTCGCTCCGCATTCGGGGCAAAATTTGCCTTCGGCTTGCTTTTGTCCGCATTCGGGACAAAACTTACTGCCCGCAGGAATAGCCGCGCCGCAGTTCGTACACTTTACGGTATTCGCCGCAGGTTGAGCCTGAGCGGGGGCAGATTGCTGATTATTCGTCGCAAACGCGCCTGCCATGATATTGCCCATACCGACACCAGCGCCCATACCGACGCCGGCGCCCATAAACGCGCCGCCCATTCCGGGATTGGCAGCCGCAGACTTCATCGCTTCCGCCGCGGATACTTTCAACAAAGTGTCCGTCTTATCGCCGAGAATACCAAGTTTGGAGCGTTCGTCGAGAGCCTTTTCGACTTCCTGCGGAACGGACATGTTCTCGATGAACAAGTTGACGAGTTCAAGACCGATTTCGCGGAACTTCGCCTGAATTTTCGCCTTGACTATTTCGTTGAACTCCATAGTGTTGGCTGCGAGATCCAAAGCCGAAACTTTGCTTTCGCCGAGCGCGTCGGTGAGCGAAGAGATGAGCATGGTCTTCAAGAAGCCCGTAATATCTTCGGTTTTGAAACTGCTGTTGGTTCCGAAAAGTTCTTTTAAGAATACCGCCGCGTCGTCTACCCTGAACGAGAACGCGCCGTATCCCCTTACCCTGATCGCGCCGAAGTCGGGATCGCGCATCATTATGGGGTTAAGAGTACCCCACTTGATATTCGTAAACTGCTTGGTGTTTACGAAATAAACGTCGCAGGTGATCGGCGTCTGGAAAGCGTACTTCCACGCCGCGAGTTTAGTCAGAATCGGAAGTATTTCCGTCTTCATATCGTGAAGACCGGGCATAAGAATATCCGCTATCTGTCCTTTATGTACGAATATCGCGACCTGCGATTCTTTTACCGTAATGGTGGACTTATCGTTTACTTCTCTACCCTGATTTTTGAAGGGATATTTATAAACGAGAGTATTATTGCTGTCGTCGTTCCATACGACGTTAAGCCTGAATAATGCCATTAAAAAACTCCTCCTGAACGCACTATATGCTTTCTCACGTACATTTTACCATAAAATATTCTTTAATGCAAGAATTTACGCGATTATTTTTGAAAAACGCGCAAAAACCGCGGCTTCCGTAACCGAAAGCCGCGGTTTTGATTTTTAGTTTGTAAGTATCAGCCTACCTGTGGTCTGTCTACGGACGTAGTGCCGTAATTCGTGCATTTAACAGTCATACTAAACGCATCGCTATATTTAGCGTTTATGCTACCGCCCGCGTCGTCGGGCATCGACATAGAACCTCTCAATTTCATATTGGAAAGTACGCCCGACAAAACGCCTTCGGAAACGTAAAACTTAACCGAACCGTCGGTTATATTCATTTCCATAGTGAACGCCAGCCCTTTCATCGCCTGATCCAGATAACTCTGGAAGTTTTCTTTCTGAATTTCGCAACCGTAAGAAGTCTTCGTAAAGTAAGAATGGTCGAGATATTCGTTATTTGCGAAAGGCATTGCTTCTTCTATATTGTCGAAGCCTGTTCTGCTCATTTCGCACTCTACCCAACTGCCCGAAGAGTCTTTCATATAACACAGATATCCGTCTGTCGTTTGTTCGACGTAAAACTCGATTTCGTCAACCTGGCGAATCCTGCCGCCGATCATAGACGTCGTTTGATGTATATAAATTTTGTTGTCGGCATATTTGATATCGGATTCGTTCTTCATCGTCATACTTTCCGACCCACCGCTATACGATACCGTGATCTTTTGCTCCATAACCGAAGTCATAGTGCAGTTTTTGTATTTCTCGCCGTTAAAAATGGATTCGTAATAACTCTTGCTGAGAGTTTGCGAATTTTCTACTACGGGAGAGAAATATTTCCAGTAATTTTCGTAATTGATAACGTAAACCGTTACCTTATATTTCTTTTGCGTAGCGGCGTCGCCGTCGGCGGTAAGATTAGTATCGGCTTTGTTCTTTTCCTGACGGGTATAAGAGATTTCTACCTTTTCAACGCTCGTCGCGCCGTCGGTATACTCTGCGGGAATGTTATTCTTCGCGTACTCGCTTGCGGGTATGGTAGTCTTCTGCGCATCGGTTTTGGTACATTCGGTACTGCTACCGTTTAACTCGTTTGCGACTACGGCTGCTATCGCTTCGTCGGAAGAAGAATATTGTTCTTCGGACAAAGTTCCCGTATAGGTTTCGGAACAGCCGCCGATATCGTCTATCATAGACTGTTCGGCGCTCTTCTTGGTTTCTTTCTTACAACCCGTTAAGGCTACCGTAGCAACGACAGCCATGACGAGGCACAAGAAAACGCTCGTTAATTTTTTATTCTCCTTTTTCGGGTTCCCCCGTTTTTACCTTTCTCAATTAAGGGGATTGCTTTCCTTTGGTGAAGCCAAAGGAAAGCGGACGCGTCCGCCGTTTGACGAAATTTTCGTCGTTATATATTTATTTTTTTGATATTTTTTTCGGAGCGGAAGTTCCGACACCGTACACTATTTTATCACGCCGTACTCATAAAGTCAACGGTTTTACGACGAAAAACGACAAAAAACTCATTCCGGGCAAAATTTTGTCGGAAAGAGTTTTCTTTCGTTGAAAATTTTCGTCGTTGCGAAGGGAGGCGTCGTAACTACGATTTATTTTATGCGGAGGGCGCGCATTGCGTTAAGTATGGCAATCATCGCTACGCCTACGTCGGCGAATACCGCTATCCACATCATATTCGGAATACCTATCGCGCCGAGTATAAGAGCAATCGCCTTTACGCCGAGCGAGAATATAATGTTTTCGCGAACGATACGCATGGTCTTTTTCGCTATCTTTTTCGCGGTTACTATATCCGACAATCTGTCGTGCATAAGAACCACGTCGGAGGCTTCTATCGCGCTGTCGCTGCCGACCTGCCCCATGGATATACCCACGTCTGCCCGCATAAGTACCGGCGCGTCGTTTATTCCGTCGCCGACGAAAGCAATGACGTCGTTCTTGTTCTTACGGGAAATGAGTTTATCGACTTCGGCGAGTTTATCCTGCGGCAAAAGTCCGCTTTCGTAGTCGTCGATTCCGAGTTCTTTCGCAACGGGGGCGGCCGCTCTTTCGTTGTCGCCCGTAAGCATAACGACTTTCGTCTTTTGTTCTTTAAGTCCGTCTATAACGCGTTTGGCGTCGGGTTTAACCACGTCGGAAACGCAAATCGCTCCGAGATATTCGCCGTTTTTAGCAACGTAGACCGTAGTACCCGAAAAATCGGCTTCTTCGATTTTTACGTTTTCGGCAAGCATGAGTTTCGCGTTACCGCACGCAAGCCTTTCGCCGTCTTTTTCGGCGACGATGCCCTTACCCGCGACTTCGGTTATCGCGTAACTTTCGTCTTCTTCCACCCCTTCGGCAACGATACTCTTCGCTATCGGGTGTGTGGATTTATATTCGCAGATATACGCTGCTTTAAGAACTTCTTCACGCCTGTCTTCCGGAAAGACTTTACTTACCTTGAATTCGCCCGTAGTCAAAGTTCCCGTTTTATCGAACACTACCGCGTTGACTTTTTCGAGTTGCTCTATATAATTCGCGCCTTTTATAAGTATGCCTTTACTGCTCGCGCCGCCTATGCCGCCGAAAAATCCGAGCGGAATAGAGATGACGAGAGCGCACGGACAGGAAACTACGAGGCACGTAAGCGCGCGCTCTATCCAACTTGCCCAGACCGCCCCGTCGGAAGCGGCGTTCACGACGGAAATAATCGCTGGCGGAATAATCGCAAGCGCAAGCGCGGTGAAAACGACGAAAGGAGTGTAATATTTTGCGAATACCGAGATAAAGTTTTCGGTTTTAGCCTTTTTACCCGAAGCGTTTTCGACCATATCGAGAATTTTAGATACCGTACTGTCGTAAAATTCCTTTTCTACTTTTATATCGATCGAGCCGTCGAGAACGATCGTTCCGCTCATTGCCGAAGAGCCTTCTTCGACGAACACGGGAACGCTTTCGCCCGTCAACGCGCAGGTGTTAAGGTTGGTATTGCCCTTTATAACCACGCCGTCGAGCGGAATTTTTTCGCCCGCGTGCACCTGAACGATTTCGCCGACCGAAACTTCTTCGGGATAGACTTCAACCCACTTTCCGTCGCGAAAAACACGCGCCTGATCGGGGCGGATGTCCATAAGCGATGCGATGGATTTTCTCGACTTGCCGACAGCGTAATCCTGAAAAATTTCGCCGACCTGATAAAACAGAATAACCGCTACGCTTTCGGCGAAATCGCCGTGCTCGCCCTTGGTCATCTTAACGATGCCGAGCGCGAACGCGCCGAGAGAAGCAACCGTCATAAGAAAGTTTTCGTCGAAAACTTTACCGTGGCAGATATTGCGGATCGCCTTCCACAAAACGTCGTAAGCGGCGGCAAGGTAAATAACGCCGTAAAGCGCAAGCCTTACGCAGTCGTTTATCACGACTATTTTATCCGCTATGAAGAGAGCGAAGAAACAGACGAGGCAAACGCCCGTCCGTATCGCTTTTTTTACAAGATCTTTATCCATAAAAAATCATTTCCGTAAGATTATAAACCTATAAATTCCCAGTCGGGTTCGAGTTTTTTTGCGGCGGTCTTTATCTCGTCGAGAACGTTTTTGTTTTCATCGTAATCGAGCGTCATTTTTTCGCCGATAAAACTTACGTTTACGGAATTGACTCCGTCGATTTTGGCAACCGCTCTTTCGAGCGCCGCGGCGCAGTTGGCGCAATCCAGATTTTTGATTCTTACTACCTTTTTCATGATTTACTCCTTTGATTTTAATCTTTACGTTTTATAAACGCATTATCGATTATTCTTTAACGTGTTCTATCGCCATTTCGAAAATTTTAATGACGTGTTCGTCGGCAAGCGAATAAAAAACCTCTTTGCCGCACTTTCTCGACTTGACGAGTTTACTCTGACGAAGTATGCGCAATTGATGAGATATGGCGGATTTGGTCATATTGAGAAGCGCGCCTATGTCGCAAACGCACATTTCACTTTCGAAAAGAGCCATTAAGATATTCGTCCGGGTACTGTCGCCGAATACTTTGAAAAGTTCCGCAACGTCGTAAACGACGTCTTCGTCGGGCATCATTCCCCTTACCTTTTCAAGCACGTTTTCGTGAGTGTGTTCGCATTCGCACGTCCTGATTTCGTCTTTCATATACTTCTCCGTGTTTTACGTTTACTAACGGTTGAACAATTATTCAACTGTTTACAGTATATTCTTTCGCAGACGGTTTGTCAACCGTTTTTAATAAGTTTTTTCAAAAAAATTTTATACGGGCAAAAGCGAAAAATACAGAAAAGCCGAAATGTAAGAAAAAATCTTGCATTTCGGCTTTTTCGTTTTAATATAAACTCTGCGATATACCACCCTTCCGGGAGATGTTTCGCTTACGCTCAACATGGCACGTGCATTGCAATCCGTACGCCAATCTTCGGGATTGCCACGCTACTGCTATTCGGCGATTAACGCTAACGCGTTTGAAACTAACGTTTATCCAT
>SAMEA104315429__coassemble_2144_pt1 | contig 8523 bp, 8 predicted proteins | sample SAMEA104315429__metabat2_high_PE_007 | metagenome-assembled genome bin SAMEA104315429 (sample SAMEA104315429) | gut metagenome | biome: Monkey gut; feature: monkey-associated habitat; material: faeces | place: China | collected 2013 | reverse complement strand
GGCGACGCGTTCAAGAAATGGCTTGCCAATAAAAAGAGCGCGGAAATCACCAAAGAAGTTCAGAAAACTCTCGAAGTTTCGCTCTATTCGGCGATTAAGAACAACAAGGGCGAACTTAAAGAAATACTCAAAACCGTTCAGAATTCGCTCGATTGCGTAGTCAAGAAGTCCATCTGGATCTTCGGCGGCGACGGTTGGGCTTACGACATCGGTTACGGCGGACTCGATCACGTTCTCGCTCAGGGCGAAGACGTCAACGTACTCGTCGTAGATACCGAAGTTTACTCCAACACCGGCGGACAGGCAAGTAAAGCGACTCCTACCGGCTCGGTTGCGAAATTCGCCGCGGGCGGCAAGAGAACGAAGAAGAAAGACCTCGGCATGATGGCTATGAGTTACGGCTACGTTTACGTCGCTCAATGCGCTATGGGTTCGAACAAACAGCAATTCCTTAACGCTATAACCGAAGCGGAAGCGTACGACGGACCGTCGCTTATCATCTGCTACGCGCCTTGTATCAACCACGGTATCAACATGGCGAACTCGCAGAACGAAGAGAAGAAAGCGGTCGACGCGGGCTACTGGCACCTTTACAGGTACAACCCCGAAAAAGTCGGCACCGAAGTCAATCCGTTCACGCTCGACAGCAAAGATCCCACCGCAAGTTATCAGGACTTCATTTTAGGCGAAAACCGTTACGCTACGCTTAAAAAAGCGCAACCCGAACTCGCCGAAAAACTCTTTGAAAAGAGCGAAGAAGACAACGAAGCGCGTCTTGCGAAGTATAAGAAACTCGCAGGCAAAGAATAATAAATTATTCTATAAAAAACAAGGCGGACGCAAATTTGCGTCCGCCTTTTATTAATACCGTCTTTACTAGACCCATTGCGGGTCGTGGCAACCCCGAAGATCGGAGTACGACCGACTATGCCAGACAAGAATAATACTAACCTTGGTCTAACGACGAATTTTTGACTAATACTGCGTTCTGCTCGCGGCTTATACGTTGAGTATTAACCCACTCGCACGCCTTGTCTTAGTCTAAAAATACGCCGTTAGACTTGCCCGCAACCAAAACACCGATATTTTCGATGATTTTTGGTAAAGGCGAGCGCAGACGTACTAAACGTACTTCAAACGAGAATTTGCCAAAAAGCACGGAAATAACGACGTTTTGGCAAGGTTTGTATTATTCTTGTCTGGCATACAAGCCGCTCCGCCTTTTATTGCGGGGTAAATATCCCCGCTGAAACGGGGAAAATGTCGCGAAGCGACAAAAGGGGGGCGACCTGCCCAGGGGACTTCACTGCTGTTATTCGGCGATTAACGCTAACGCGTTTGAAACTATCGTTTACGCAATTGTTTCTCAATTGCAATCGCCTTATGAATACCTTCGTTAAATATCCCTTGCAAGCAAGTTATTTAACTCGCCATTGACAGAATGACACCTTTTCAATTTGTCTTTGCGAGGGAGCGTAGCGACCGTGGCAATCCCGAAGATTGGTGTACGAACGCCTATGTAGCCGCTCCGCCCTTTATTGCGGGGATCGCCACGCTACGCTCGCGATGACAGGTTAAAAAGAGTCATTCTTCGCAAATACATACGTTTACAACGGTTTCTTTTTTATTTTTCCGTTTGCGCGGGGGTATAAAGAAGGCGTATTTTTTATCTTTTCTATCTCTATAACATTGCGTTTTCCTTCGTCGTTCGGCAAAGAAAACTCGTATACGTTCGTTATTTTTCCTCCTAAAACGTCTATTGCCGACTTCGCTTCTTCCGTTTCTTCGGCGGCGTTGCCTTTATATGCGACTAATTTTCCGTTTACCTTTACGAAAGGAAGGCAATACTCGGATAAAACGTTGAGCCTTGCCACGGCGCGGGCGATACAATAATCGAACTTTTCGCGATAATTTTTATCGTTACCGAGTTCTTCCGCTCGACCGTTTATAATCCTGACGTTTTTAAGGTTTAATTTCTTAACTACCACGGACAAAAATTCACACTTTTTTTCGGTTGCTTCTACTAATGTAAAATTAAGATCTTCTCTTAAAATTTTATTCGGAATCGACGGAAAACCTCCGCCCGAACCTATCTCTATTATATCCGCGTTGTGGATAAACTTGTCCACATATAAACAACTGTCGAGAAAGTGTTTTATCTCTATCTGTTCGTCGCTTAAAATAGAAGTTAAGTTGAATTTCGAGTTATATTCTTTGAGTAACGAAGAGTATTCTCTGAATTTTTTCTCTTTTTCGTCCGTCAATTCTATTTTATATTTTTCGAATAATTCTTTCATAAACAAGATTTTAACATTTTTACGGCGATTGTCAACTACTTTTCCACTATTTTCTTATTTTAATCTTTCTGCCCTTTTTTTCTTGCTTTTTTGCTCTTTATTATATATAATATATAAGAGAAAATTTTTAATATAATCGTAAATCGGAAAAAATCGATTTGATTATAAAAAACGCTCGCGGTGGACAAGCGGTCGATTTATCTACTTGTCAACCTTTTTATAGTTTTTTATAAACCGATTTTCCACCGCTTATTAAATACGAAAATATCAGATAAAACGCGTAATTTTATCGGTTAAAAATAGAGTTTTCCACAAATCGACATCCCCTATTATTATCTCTACGGAATAATAAAAAAAATATATATCTATCAATCGGCGAAAGGCAGAAAGGAGCAAAAATGAAAATGATCGTAAACGGCAACGATTTATCGAACGCCGTAATGAAAGTGTCGAAGGCTATCAGCGTAAAGACCACCAACCCCATACTCGAAGGTATAAAACTTTCGGTAAGAGGGGATAATCTCACGCTAACCGCCACGGATATGGAAATAGGAATAGAAAAAACTATCGCTTGCGAAACTTTTATGGAAGGCGATATAGTCGTTCCCGGTAAAATGTTTGCCGAACTCGTCAAAAAACTCGAAAACGAGAACGAAGTCGAATTTTTTCTCGAAGAAGCAAACAGAATAAAAATAGTTTACGGCGACAGCGTAGTTTACCTTTCGGCTCTTTCGGCAGAAGATTATCCGTCGCTTAAAAAGAATCTTCGCGAAAAGTGGATAAACCTTTCGCAGAAGTGCTATAAAGACGCGGTAAACAAAACCGTGTTCGCGTGTTCTACCGACGAATCCCGTCCGATACTAAAAGGCTGTCTTTTCGAGATAAAAGGCGGCGAACTCAAATGCGTCGCGCTCGACGGTTTCAGAATGGCGGTTGCGAAAGTTCCCTTGATTTCTGCAAGCGGCGATTTCAAAATGATTATTCCCGCCCGCGCGCTCGGCGAAATTTCGAGAATGCTCGAAGACGAAGAGGGCGAAATCACTATCGTTTCGGAAGATAATTCCTTGATGGTGGAAGAAAATAGCACCGTTTTCGTAAGCAGACTGTTAGAAGGCGAATTTATAAATTACTCGCAGATTATCCCGACCGAATTCATTACCGAAGTTACGGTAAACAGAAACGCGCTTATAAGCGGTCTTGAAAGAGCGACGGTCGTAGCGAAAGATTCGAGAAACCTTATCAAACTCGAAATAAGGGAAAAATACGTCAACATAAAGGCTAATTCCGAAAAGGGTAACGTCAACGAAAACGTACAGATTAAGTGCGTAGGCAAAGACCTCGATATCAACTTCAACTCGAAGTACATAGTAGACGCTTTGAAGGCTTCGCCCGACGAATACGTGAATTTCAAGTTCGTCGGAGAAATTGCCCCCGCGATAATTACCCCCTTTGCAGGCGACGATTACGTATTTTTGGTACTTCCGATAAGAATAAATTCTTAAAAAGAACGATATTAAAGTTGACAAACGTAAATAAAAAAAGTATAATTTCAAAAGCAATAATCGGCGTAATATAATTTTGCGCGGAAAAATACAGGAGTAAAATCATGAAAAGAACTTATCAACCCAAAAAGAAAACCAGAAACAAAGTACACGGATTCAGAAAGAGAATGTCTACCACCGCAGGCAGAAAGGTATTAAAGAGAAGAAGAAACAAAGGACGTAAACGTCTTACCTATTGATTTGATTAACAGATTAAAAAGAGAGAGCGATTTTAATAAAGTTTTTTCCAAGGGGAAAAGAGTTTACTTAAAAACGCTCGCTATGCTTTATATTAAAAGCGACCAACTTAAAATAGGTTATTCCGTAAGTAAAAAGCACGGACACGCGGTAGTGAGAAACAGAATAAAGAGATTGCTACGCGCCGCTACGAGAGAGGTTTTCAAAGATTACGAGACCCCTCTCTATATAGTATTTATGCCAAAGAAACGCGACGAATATTCTTACGACGAGTTTTTGTCGGATATCCGTTCGGCGTATAAACAATTGCCGTCCGTAAAATGTTGTACAAAATAAGCCCTATCAACAAGTTTTGCATAAAGGCGTTGAAGTTTTATAAAAGATTTATTTCCGTGCCCTTAAGAGCCGGTTGTATATTTACCCCGTCTTGCAGCGTGTATTCGATGGAAGCGTTTATAAAGCACAACTTTTTTGCGGCTTTGGGGCTTACTATATGGCGAATTTTAAGATGTAACAGGATAAACAAAGGCGGGTTCGATCCCGTTCCGGAAAACCCCAACTATAAAAAGTGGTTAATGTAGTCGTTTTTTGATAAAACAGGAGTAAAATGTTAGAAAATTTATTACTTTCGGGCGTAGGCGTAAACCTTATAGGTTCGCTCGGTTCTTTGCCGAACGTAAAATACGCCTGGCTTTTGCAGATTATCGAATCTTTGATAAACGCGGTAGTCGACGTAGGTGTAGGTATTATCGTTTTCACGATTATACTTAAACTTATAACCCTTCCGCTCGATATTTTTTCAAGGGCTTCGATGAAGAAAAACGCTCTCAAAATGGAAATGATGAGAGACGACCTTGAAAAATTACAGAAACAATACGCGAATAACAAGCAACTTTATCAGCAGAAAATGATGGCTCTTTATAAAAAGAACGGTTATTCTGCTCTTATGCCGTGTCTTCCGACGATAGTTTCGCTCGTATTTTTCATTATCGTCATAGGCGCGTTCAGTTCGTACTCTCGTAAAGCCGACTTCGAAGTTTTCAGACAGATGCAATCTGCTTACGACCAGGCGATAGTTAAAGAAGTCGACGGAGAACCCGTTTATAACGAAAATTACATCGTAAGGGTGGAAGATAAAGACAGTACGCCCGATAATCCTAAATACACTTATTACGTAAACGTAGACAACGCGGTTAAAAAGTCCTCTCTCGTAAGTTATTTCGATTTAACGGGTATAGATTATACCGCCGCGAACGCAAAAGCCGATAAAAATAATTACCTTCTTAAAGTAAGTTACGATTCGACGAACGGTTACGACAACGCGTTTATAACCGAATTGAGAAAAATTTCGGGTAAAGAGTTTAACGTTTACTTCGTTTCGGAAGGAGAAGGAAAAGATACCGTTTATACCGGCAAATTAAACTTCGCTCACCAAAAAATACAGTCGGAGTTGATAAATTTCGCCGTAAACGATTTCGTAGAAAAAGAACTTAGCGAAACCGAAATACAAGATCTTCTCAGAAAAGACGAAAACGGTAAAAAAGCCCTTGATAAAGACGACTCAGGTTTATACTCTATCGCCGATATAAACGTTTTCAGAGCGAGAAACAGCAAAATAGAAGTTTTTATAAACGAAAACACCGGGGAGTTCGATTATCTGGCATATATATCGAATAAATATTCCGACCCTGCCGACGGCGAAGAAGCCGGTTCGGTTAAAAAACTCGAAATTGCAAATAAAGTTTTCGGCGGCGACGTAGTAGATTTTATCGCGGAAAGTTACGCGACGGAAAATATATACAAACCCGCAAGAAAAGCGGCTAAGGAAAGTTATAAAAAACACAGAAGCAGTTCGGTCGTCTTCCCGTGGGTTAAAAACCTCTGGGTCGTCGACAGTCCGTTCAAACCCGCTATTCCCTCTTACTCGGAACTCAAATCTACCTTGAAAATCAGCGAAAGACAACTTTCGCAGAAGAAATACGACGAACTTACCGCCGACCTTAAAGAATACAAACAGACGGGATTCGGCAAAGGTAACGGTCTGTTTATACTCGTTGCATTGTCTATTATTACCATGCTTTTGTCTACGGTAATAATGAACAAGACGCAGAAGACGCAGATGGAACTTTCGTCCGTAGACGGAGCGAACGGACAGGCGGCTACCCAGCAGAAGATTATGACCTGGATAATGCCGATTATGTTCGGTATATTCGCGTTCATCTATTCCGCGGGTTTCTCGATTTACATGGTAACAAGTTCGATTCTTTCCACGGTATTCACTTTGGTTATCAATTTCTGCGTGGAAAAGGCGTTCAAGAACAAAATAATTAAAAAACAAGCCGAAGAAACGAGCAAAGCCCGTTACGGCAAAAGAAGATAAAGGAGCAAAAAAAGATGCCTACCTATTACGGTAAAACGGTCGAAGAAGCGATCGAAGAGGGCTTGAAAGAATTAGGCATTACCGCCGAACAAGCCGAAATTAAAGTTATAGAAGAAGCGAAAAAGGGATTTTTGGGTATCAATTCCAAAAAGGCGGAAGTAGAAGTCAACGCCAAAAAGACCGACGGCGAAAGAGTAAAGGCGTTTTTAGAAGGACTTTTCCCGATAATGAACGTCAACGCCAAATGTAATCTCGTAGAAGAAGACGACAAGATAGTAGTCGAAGTTACAGCCGAAAGATCTCAACAGGTTATAGGCTATCGCGGCGAAACGCTCGACGCCCTTCAGGCTTTGGCGGGCGCAGTCGCAAATATCGGCAGAGAAGATTACAGAAGAGTAGTCGTAGACTGCGAAAATTACAGAGAAAAACGCGAAGACACACTTAAAGGGTTAGCCGAAAAACTCGCCGACAGAGCGGTAAGAGAAGGCAGAAAAGTCATACTCGAACCCATGGCTCCGTACGAAAGAAGAATTATTCACTCCGCCCTTGCCGACAGGAAAGACGTAACCACCGAATCGGACGGTAAAGAACCTAACCGTCACGTGGTGATTGTTCCCGGCGAACTTACGAGCGACGAGCCTATCGACGCTTCTTTTAAGGGTAAACGCGGCGATTCCGGCAGAAACGACCGTAGAACCGGACGCGGCGATCGCGGCGGTTTCAGGGGCGGTAAAAGCGGTTACGGAAGGGATAATCGCGGCGGCTTCAGAGGTAACGGAAACCGCGGAGAACGCGCTCCCCGTCAACCAAGACCCAAGACGAGCGGCTGGGGAACTTTCCTCGGTAACGCCAACGACAAAAAAGACTGAAAATAAATTTATATCGAGCGCGGGCGGAAGAAAAATTTTCTTCCGCCCGCGTTGTCTTTTAATCTATATCCACGTAAGAAACGGGCGGGTGAAAATTTCACCCGCACCGCGTTCTTTCGATTGAGTTTCTCGTTTATCTTTTTTTCTCTCGCCGAACCGTTTACGATAACGATTGCGCGTAGCCGTCAAGAGTTTTTTCGGCGACGTCGTAAAGTTCGGCTATAACGTCCACGTCGTTGACGACGAGTTCGTCGATAAAATTCAAAGCCGTGAGTTCGTCTTTTTCGTTACCGAATTCGTCTTTAAGGTCGGCTCTGAAATCTTCGAGTACCCGTTCGTAAGCGTAGGCTCTGTTTTCCGTATCGAGAATGTGCGGAAATTTTTTGCAGTACAGCAAAGTCTTGCATCTGTTACTTATAAGGTCGAGTTTTTTATCAGTCATGTGTACGTCCTCCTTTGTTGTTTTCTTTTTTTGTGAAATTTTGCTTGCAAATATATTATAAACTATTACGAAAAACCTTTCAAGCGTTTTCACAAAGAAATTTTGTCGTATAAAGACTTATATCGACGAATAATGTCGAAAAGTGTCGAAACCCCGAAATCGTGATTTTACGAATGGAGTATACGTTTTATTATTTTTGGTCGGAATGCCAGACAAGAATAATACGAACCTTGGTCTAACGACGAATTTTTGACTAATACTGCGTTCTGCTCGCGGCTTATACGTTGAGTATTAACCCACTCGCACGCCTTGTCTTAGTCTAAAAATACGCCGTTAGACTTGCCCGCAACCAAAACACCGATATTTTCGATGATTTTTGGTAAAGGCAAGTGCAGACGTACTATACGTACTTCAAACGCGAATTTGCCAAAAAGCACGGAAATAGCGGCGTTTTGGCAAGGTTCGTATTATTATTGTCTGGCATACGCTGAAAATTCGTTATTTTTCGTTTTTATTCGCCCAGCGGTCTTTCAGGAAAAACGCCGCGGTTTTAGGTTGGCGTTCTCTCGTGAACACGCCCTTGCGGTTGCCCCTTGCGCGCATTACGCCGTCGCGGGTCTTAAAGTCCGCAAAGTTCCACACTTGTTCGCCTATCATATACGGAAGAGTATCTAAAACTCTGCAACTTTCCTTTAACACGTCGCGTTGAAATTCTTCCGAGAACATTTCGCTCTGAATAGAGTGGAAGCCTTCTATCGTGTCCGCGCCGAATTCCGTAAGAATCATCGGTTTACGG
>SAMEA104315429__coassemble_1908_pt1 | contig 9431 bp, 6 predicted proteins | sample SAMEA104315429__metabat2_high_PE_007 | metagenome-assembled genome bin SAMEA104315429 (sample SAMEA104315429) | gut metagenome | biome: Monkey gut; feature: monkey-associated habitat; material: faeces | place: China | collected 2013 | reverse complement strand
TCGTTAAGCAGGTTGCCGAACATCAAAAATCCGACGAGCGCGAGGCTTTTCGGGGCGATAAGTCCCGCGACCATGGTTATAACTATCGGAAAGAGAATTTTGACGATTTTGCTGACCTTTTTCCCCTTGTATTCCATGCGGATAAGTCGTTCTTTTTTGCTCGTAATGCACTTGATTACGGCAGGTTGTATAATCGGAACGAGCGCCATGTAGGAGTACGCTACGACTACTATCGCTCCGAGATAACCGCTGCCGAGCGTTTTTGCGACGAGTATAGAAGTCGGACCGTCTGCCGCGCCGATTATACCGATCGAAGCGGCGTCGGATATATTGAATCTGCAAAGAACGGCGAGTATAATCGTCAGAAAGATTCCGAGTTGAGCGAACGCGCCCAGAATCATAAGTTTCGGGTTGACGATTAACGGTTCGAAGTCTATCATCGCGCCTATACCTATAAATAACAGGATAGGCAGGGCTTCGGAGGCTTCTATTCCGATTTCGTAGAGCCACTCTATTATGCCCGTTTCGGCAGGGGCGAAAAGCGTACCGCCGCATTTCTCGCAGGTTTTAACGAGCGACGAATAAACCTCGTGACACGTCTGACATTCGTACGAAGTTAAAACGTTCGAAAGAGGGATGTTTACGAGTATCGCGCCGAAGCCGATCGGAAGCAGAAGGGCGGGTTCCATTTCTTTCTTGATTGCAAGAAAGATTAAAATTCCGCCGATGAGCCACATTACCGCGTGTTGCCAGGTAACGTCTGAAAGAGTTTCTATAAGGAATTCCATAATCATCTCCTTAAATTATTGCCGATATTTATTAAAAATAAAAGCCGTGGGCAAAAACGCGTCATTGTTACGCGTTTTTGCCCACGGTCTTATCGTTTGATGGTAAACCGAGGCTTGCCGATTTATCGTTCGGCCCGCCCGTGTTAGCGACGTACCCGCAGAAAAAAATTCTGCCGATTACTCCCCGTGAAAACGTTATTATTCTATCAAAGGTTAAATTTTATGTCAAGCGAAAGAACGCATATTTTTTGCGTATAAAAAAACAATATTTTCGAATAAATATTGACAAGTTTTTTGCGTTGTGATATGATATAAAAGGAAAATAAGTCGCGGATAGACAAAGCGCGATTTACGCGAGGTTTTATGCAGGATTTCGGTTACATAGAAAGGTTTTCTCATCTCGGTTTCGGCATGTTCGTACACTTCGGACTTTATAGCGTAATAGGCAAAGGCGAGTGGTATCTTACGAGCAACCCGAATGCGGATATAAACAAATATAACGCCCTTATAAATAAGTTCAAGATAAAGAAGAACTGGGCGAAAGATCTTGTCGCCACGGCGAAAAACGCGGGTTGTAAATATATTACCCTTACCACCCGTCATCACGACGGATTTTCGCTTTACGACACGAAGGGTCTGAACGACTTCGACGCCCCTCATTCTGCCGCGGGCAGAGATCTGATTAAAGAGTTTGCCGACGAGTGCCATAAGGCGGGTATAGTTCCGTTTTTCTACCACACTTTGCTCGACTGGTATAATCCCGACTACAAAAACGACTTCCCGAAGTATATCGACTATCTCGATAAGAGCATAGAAATTCTTTGTACGTCTTACGGTAAAGTGGGCGGTTTCTGGTTTGACGGCATGTGGGATAAGCCCGACGCCGACTGGCAGGAAGACCGCATTTACGGAACTATAAGAAAATATCAACCCGAAGCGATGATTATCAACAACACGGGGTTGTCGGCTTGCGGAAAGACGGGGCATAAAGAAATTGACAGCGTTACTTTCGAACGCGGAAAGCCTGCATACGTTGATAAGAGCGAGAAGCCTATCGCGGGCGAAATGTGTCAGGTACTCAACGACCATTGGGGCTACGCGAAAGAAGATTGCAATTATAAATCGGTAAAAGAACTTATCGAAAATCTTGCCGATTGCAGAAAATTCGGCTGTAACTTTTTGCTCAACACGGGCTTGAAGGGCAACGGCGACGTTAATTGTATGGACTATTGCCTGCTTGACGAAGTCGGTAAATGGGTAAAAGTAAATAAAGAATTTATCTATGACGTAAAGCCTTGCGACCTGACTGCGGAAAATGCCGACGTCGTAACCGACGGAAAGTATTATTACGCAATTATAAAAGACGTGCCTATGTCCGCCGACGTGAACGTCGCTTTGGGCGGAAACGTAAAATCGGTCAAAGTAAACGGCGTAATCGATAAAGCGGTATGGCTTGACAACGGTAAACGCATTAAGATCAAAAAAGGCGATACCTTTGCGGCGGAACCCTTTGTTTACGGCAGGAGTTATTCCGTAAGAGTGGCTAAATTCACGCTTAAATAAAGATTATCCCGGAAGGGTGGTTTACCGCGAGATTAAATAAAAAATCCAAACGAAACATTATGATATACAAACTTTTTCCCGAATGTAAAGACTACGTCTGGGGCGGAGAAAGATTAAAAATCGAATACGGCAAGGTTACGGATAAAACGCCTTGCGCCGAGAGTTGGGAACTGTCTTTTCATAAAGACGGCTTGACTAAAATCGCGGACGGAAGAACTCTGCAAGAAGTCGTTACGAAAGACGACTTAGGCAAAAACTGCGAACGATTCAAGTTTTTTCCGATACTCGTTAAGTTTATCGACGCGAAGCAAAATTTGTCCGTTCAGGTGCATCCGAGCGACGACTACGCGTTGAAATACGAAAATTCCTACGGTAAAACCGAGTGCTGGTATATCGTCGACGCGACCGACGGCGCGGGCATTTATTGCGGTTTCAAAAGAGATACGAACGAAAAAGAATTTCTCGGATACTTAAATTGCGGCAAGGTCGAAGAACTTCTCAATTTTATTCCCGTAAAAAAAGGCGAATGTTATTTTATCGCTTCGGGTACGGTACACGCGATCGGCGCGGGCTGTCTTATATGCGAAGTTCAGCAAAACAGCAATCTGACGTATAGGGTTTACGACTATAATCGTCGCGGGGCGGACGGAAAACCCCGCGAACTCCATATCGACAAAGCCGTAAAAGTCATAAATTTCAAAAAATACGAACCCGTTTCGTTTGAAGGCGCAGGCGCGGGCGTGGCGAAGACCATAGCCGAGTGCGACTACTTCCGTTTGAGAAAACTCGACTTGAAAGGCGGGTATTCCGCGGTAAACGCCGGCAGTTTTACCTGCGTAAACGTAGTGGAGGGGTCGGGTACGATAAACGGCGAAACTTTCAAAAAGGGCGACGGCTTTTTCGTTACGGCAGCGCAGAAATTTACTATCGCGGGTAACGCGACCGTTCTTTTGACGGACGTTCCGCCCGCAAAAGAATAAACTTTCGGTTATCGACGGGTCAGTGGCGAAAAAGGCGAAAAAAATACGGCAAATTCCGCTATTGAAAACGTTTGAAAAATAGGGTACAATCTATCGTGAAAAAGGCTTGCGGCGAGAAATTCGTCGTAGCGTTCAAATAAAAATCAAGAGAGGGCAAAAAAATGGCAAAATCAAGACTTATAGGGGATTATCCCGTAATCGGTATAAGACCGACCATCGACGGCAGACGCGGCAAGATTAAAGTTCGCGAAAGCCTCGAAGATCAGACTATGAACATGGCGAAGTCCGCGGCTAAACTTATCGAGGACAACGTATTTTATTCCAACGGCGAACACGTGAAGGTAATCATCGCCGACACGACTATCGGCAGAGTTGCCGAAGCCGCCGCCTGCGCGGATAAATTCAGAAAGGCGGGCGTAGACATTACGCTTACCGTTACGCCGTGCTGGTGCTACGGCGCAGAAACAATGGACATGGATCCTATGACCATCAAGGCGGTATGGGGCTTTAACGGGACGGAAAGACCGGGCGCGGTTTATCTTGCGTCGGTACTCGCTACCCATAACCAGAAAGGACTTCCCGCGTTCGGCATTTACGGACACGAAGTACAGGAAGCCGACGACACTTCTATCCCTGCCGACGTAAGCGAGAAGATTCTCCGCTTTGCGAGGGCGGCTGTCGCAGTCGCCACCATGAGGGGTAAATCTTACCTTCAGATAGGTTCGGTTACGATGGGTATCGGCGGCTCGATTATCAGCCCCGAATTTTTCGAAGAGTATCTCGGTATGAGAGTGGAATCGGTCGACGAAGTAGAAATCATCCGCAGAATGACCGAAGGTATTTACGACAGAACGGAATATAAAAAGGCTCTTGCCTGGGTTAAAGAAAAGTGCAGACCGGACTTCGATAAAAACCCCGTCGAAATGCAGAAAACTCCCGCTCAGAAAGAAAAAGACTGGGAATTTACCGCTAAAATGGCGTGCATTATAAAGGATTTGTTCAACGGCAACAAACGCCTTCCGAAGGGCAGAGAAGAAGAAATGGTCGGACACAACGCCATCGTCGGCGGCTTCCAGGGACAAAGACAGTGGACGGACTTTTATCCCAACTGCGATTTCCCCGAATCCATTCTCAACTCCTCGTTCGACTGGAACGGCGCGAGAGAGCCCTATATTTTAGGTACGGAAAACGATACGCTTAACGCTACGAGTATGCTGTTTATGAAACTTCTTACCGGCAGAGCGCAGATGTTCGCGGACGTAAGAACTTACTGGTCGGGCGACGCCGTAAAGAGAGTTACCGGCTACGAACTCGAAGGCCGCGCGAAAGAAGCGGACGGTTTCATTCACCTTATCAATTCGGGCGCGTGCTGCGTTGACGCCTGCGGCGAAGTCAAAGACGAAAACGGCAACGCCGTCATGAAAAAGTGGTGGGAAGTTACCGACGCGGATATCGACACGATGATGAACGCTACGACCTGGCCGTACGCCGATTTAGGTTACTTCCGCGGCGGCGGTTATTCGTCGAGATTCGTAACCCGCGCGGAAATGCCCGCTACCATGATAAGACTTAACCTTATCAAAGGTCTGGGTCCCGTACTTCAGATCGTCGAAGGCTGGACGGTTAAACTTCCCGACGAAGTTACCGATAAACTCTGGAAGAGAACCGACTACACCTGGCCGTGCACCTGGTTTGCTCCGCGCGTAACCGGCAAGGGCGCATTCAAGTCCGCTTACGACGTCATGAACAACTGGGGCGCGAACCACGGGGCGATTTCTTACGGACATATCGGGGCAGACCTTATTACTATGTGTTCGATGCTTCGTATCCCCGTATGTATGCACAACGTAGACGAGAACGACATCTATCGTCCGTCGGCATGGGGCGCGTTCGGTATGGACAAAGAAGGTCAGGACTATCGCGCTTGCGCCGCTTACGGTCCTCTCTATAAAAACATAAGAAAATAATTTAAGCGTAACGCTTACTTTCCCCTGCGGATGACCGTAGGGGAAGTTTGCGTATTTTAAGGTAAAATGAAAACTATCTGGTACGATAAAGAAAACGAAGTCAATTCTTACGCGGAATGCGTAAGTCGTTTTCGCTACGACGACGGCGAGTGCTACGCCGATATTTCCGCCGACGGAGAATTCGAATTATATATTAACGGCAAATTCGCGGCTAACGGTCAATACCCCGATTATCCCTTTTATAAGGTATACGAGCGCGTCGATATAAGCGAATTTTGCGTAAAAGGCGAAAACGTTATCGCCGTAAGGGCGTATCACGACGGACTTAAAAACAGTTCCGTATGGTATCCGAAGACGGCGGGAGTTGCTTTCAGAGTATTTTCGGTCGAAACGGTTTTGACCGAATCCAACAAAAATACCCTTGTAAGAAAGTCGCTCGTCTATAAATCGGGCGATATGGAAGTCATAACCAATCAACTCGGATATTCCTATAAAGCGGATCTGACGAAAGAAGACGACTGGAAAACTCGTATCGGCTGCGACGGCTTCGTAAATGCCGAGGTCAAAGACGCCGATTATACTTTTAATCCTCGTCCCGTAAAGCGTTGCTTGCTGTCCTCGCCGCTCGAAAGTAAAGCGGTCATGCAGGGCTATTTCGTAGAAGCCGGCGGAGATCTGCCGTCGCTTAAAGCGCAGAACGCTCTTTTGGGCTTCGTAAGATTTTCGGATATGACGGGCAAAGATAAGATAAAATTTGCCGATAAACCCGTCGGATTTGCCTGCGAAAAAGGCGACGGAATTTACGCCGTTTACGATCTCGGCAGAGAAACTACGGGCTATCTGAACTTCGATATCACCGTCGAAGAAGACGCGGATATGATCGTCGCTTACGGAGAGCATTTGTCCGACGGGAGAGTAAGAGCGGAAGTTGGGCTGAGAAATTTCGCGTTTTCGGTTAAACTTAAAAAGGGTAAAAACGTCTTTTCAAACTATATACGCCGCCTCGGGCTTCGTTATCTGCAAGTGTACATATATGCGCATAAGGCGACTATCGATAAATTGACGGTACGGGAATATTTTTATCCCGTCGAAGAATTACCGAAAAAATTCAACGATAAACTCGTCGAAAAAATCTACGAAACGGGCGTAAGAACGTTAAGGCTCTGCATGCACGAGCATTACGAAGACTGCCCGTGGCGCGAACAGGCTCTTTACGCGATGGATTCGAGAAATCAGATGCTTTTCGGTTACGGCGCGTTCGGCGAATACGAATATCCGCGCGCGAGTTTAAGGACTATCGCGCTTTCTACCGACGAAGACGGATTGTTTTCGCTCTGTTCACCCGCAAAGATGAATATAACCATTCCGATTTTCTCGCTTTTCTGGGTGCTTGCGCTTTACGAAAACGCGAAAGTCGATATTGATAAAAAATTCCTTGCCGAAATGATACCGCACGCCGAGCGGATAGCCGATATTTTCGCGGCGAGACTTACCGAAAACGGCGTAGAGAGTTTTCAGGGCGTAAGGTACTGGAACTTTTACGAATGGTCGGCGGGGCTTGACGGCGGCGAAATTTTCAAAAAGGTCGAAAGCGCGCCGTCCAAAGATTTAATTCCCACGGCGATATTCGCTTTGGCAGCGGAATATGTTTCCGAACTCGAAAAAATTCTCGACAGAAAAGAGCAAGCCGAAACCTATCGTAAACTTTCCGAAAAAGCCGCGACGGCGGTCGAGAGTTTCTACGACGAAGAAAGCGGGCTTTACTATTCCTATATAAAAGACGGCAAAAAGACGGGCTTGCACGCCTATTCGCTTGCCGCGGCGCTGTATTCGGGCGCGGTTGAAAAAGACAGGGCAAAAAAAATTGCCGAACTGTTAATCGCGAAAGACGAAAGAATTACGACTTGTACTCCCGCGGCGTTGCAACTTTATTACGAAGCGATAATCACTTATTCCAAAAACGGACTTGATTTCGTCTGGAACGATATTGAGGAACGTTTCGGAAAGATGATATATTCGGGCGCGACTTCTCTTTGGGAAACCGATCTCGGCGAAGCGGACTTTGACGAAGGCGGCAGCCTTTGCCACGCCTGGTCGGCTGTTCCTTGTTATATCTACGACAAATTCGGCAGATAAAGCCGTCCATGGAGTAATGGACATAATAACACCGTCATCGCGTCAATGGCGAGTTAAATAATTTGCTTGCAAGGATTATTTAACGAAGGTATTCATAAGGCGATTGCAATTGAGTATCAATTGCTTAGCCATTAGAGATTTGAACCAATCGAGCCTTAAAGTCGTCTTTTTTGCCTGTTTCGGCAAATCTTTGCTAGAAGTATTTATATACGTCGTCGCAAATCTTCACCAAAACCGCCTAAAAAATACGGCTTTAAGGTGCAAGGCATTTTAACGGCGAAAAATTTAGAAAAATCAAGGCAAACGAACGCAGTCATACTTTATCGTATTACAAGAGAGTTTAACGATGATTTTGCAAATTTTGCGTCGTTAAAACTTGATTAGTTCAAATCTCTAATGGCTACGAGTATCGAGAGTTTATCTATCGGAACGACGACGCTGACTTCGCCGAGTTGCAGCGCCCTGTAATAACACAGCCACGACGCGCCCGTCAGAATACCCGAAATTACTATAAACAGCAATTCTTTTTTAGTGGTTTCTTTTACGAGTTTACCTTTGCCCGTAACCAGAACGGTGAGCCACGCCATTACGAGAACGACAGCCGTCCTTACGGTCGTAGCAAGGTTCGAATCGACGTTTTCTATACCGACTTTTGCGAGAACGCTCGTCAAAGCCGCGAAAACCGCCGACAGGCTGCCGTAAAAAAACCAGCCCAAGCCCCTCTTTTTTTCGCCCGCGCCGTCCTTTTTGCCTATCATCATGTACGTGCCGACGGTAACGGCTATAAGCCCCGTTATCTTCGGTACGGTTACGCTTTCGCCGAGAAAAATTATCGCTATGACCGCCGCCAGAACGGTACTCGATTTATCGAGCGGCACGACTTTATTTACGTCGCCAATCGAAATAGCCTTAAAGTAACACAGCCATGACGCGCCCGTGGCAATCCCCGACAGAACGAGAAATATCCGACTTTTCGTATCGACGTTCGTTATTCCGTCCCACGAGCCGACGATCGTTACCATAACCGCCGAACAAAGCAATACCACGCCCGTCCGTATTGCGGTAGCGACCGTAGAATCGGTTTTTTTTATGCCGCATTTGGCGGTGATAGACGTAAGCCCCGCGAAAAGCGCAGAGCCGAATGCAAATAATATCCACATATCAAATCTTAAAACACTTTTTAAGATCTTTGAATTTGCCCAAAACCATGAGCGTTTTGTCGCCGTCGAGTTTACAACCCGCGCTTATAGCGAAATCGATTTTGCCGTTTTCTTTTACGCCGAGTACGTTGATACCGTACTTTTTACGAACGTCGAGTTCGCCGAGCGTTTTACCCTTCCACGCGTCGGGAACGGTAACTTCGAATATCGAATGGTCGCTGTCGATTTCGATATAGTCGGTAACGTGGTCGGAAGTATACCTTATAGCCGTCCAGTCGCCGAGTTGCTTTTCGGGGTACACGACTTCGTCCGCGCCGATTTTTTTAAGCAACTTTTCCTGCAAGTCGCTGCTTGCCCTTGCCACTACGAGCGGCGCGCCGAGTTCTTTCAGAAGCGACGTGATTTCCAACGAACTCTGAAAGTCGTTGCCTATCGCGACTATACACACCTCGAAGTTTTTAACGCCTAAACTCTTTAATAAGTCGAGGTCGGTAGCGTCGCCTATCTGCGCGTCGGTAACGACCGGCAATGCGGCGTTTACGCGTTTTTCGGATTTATCGATCGCAAGCACGTCGTGCCCTAAATCGTGAAGTTTAACCGATACGTTATAGCCGTACCTGCCTAAACCTATGAGTAATACGGATTTCATTTTTACTTTATCTCCGATTTTAGTTGATTTTTACGCTCCTTACGGAACTCATCCGTCGCGCTTCGCGCGCCACCTTCTCTGCAAAGAGAAGGCAAGACGGCTTTTATCCGAACGACGGTATACGATATTTCTGTCTTTTGAGCAAATAGTCGCTCGAAGAAGAAGGCTCGACTTGCGCGAAAGGGTTC
>SAMEA104315429__coassemble_1860_pt1 | contig 9645 bp, 7 predicted proteins | sample SAMEA104315429__metabat2_high_PE_007 | metagenome-assembled genome bin SAMEA104315429 (sample SAMEA104315429) | gut metagenome | biome: Monkey gut; feature: monkey-associated habitat; material: faeces | place: China | collected 2013 | reverse complement strand
CTTACCGCCGCTACGCTGCGCTTACCGCCGCTATGCTGCGCTTACCGCCGCTACGCTGCGCTTACCGCCGCTATGCTGCGCTTACCGCCGCTACGCTGCGCTTACCGCCGCTATGCTGCGCTTACCGCCGCTACGTGGGCGGACGAGCCCTACTGTCTCTACCGGTAGTCAAAAACCACCTGTTTTAGGTGGTTTTTGTTGTATTTTATGTGTTTTATTTTGTTTTTTCTCTATATTATTACTTGCTAATTTAATTTGTTATTTGTTTTGAGCCCCCACAATAGACCTAAAAATCAGTCTACACCTTATAACCGACATTAAATTTTATTTTTTATATCTTCCATTATTCTTTTGCTCCTTTAATTTATCGTAGCAATCTTTACATATTCCTGCGTATTTAGCCGTCCAGATAAGGTCGGAGTTGAAACATATTTTCCCGCATATTTCGCACGGCTTATAGTCTATCGTCGGTTGCGGGGTGTATAAGTCCATTATTCGGTAATCTCCTTTGCGTAAATATCAAAGTTGCTAGTTATATACATTTTACGCTTTTTGTCGTATTTCATCGTCTGAATAGTGATAAATTCTATGCCGAAGGCAACGTCATTGTTTATGCTTCGGTGTCCGTCGAAACAATATTGTTTGTCTTTTGAAAGATATTGTTCGGTGTCTTCAATAGACGATTGAGCGATTGTTACGAACGATACCGAGTTCAATTTTTCGTCTTTTTCGATATCTCTATATCCGAGTAAGGTCATTCTGTTTTTAATTTGCTCGCGGTCGGCGAGTTTTACAACTTGTGTCAATTGTTCGTAGTTCATTTGGTTTTCCCATTTGTTTGCTGTTCTTCAAGCCTTATAATTTGTATTTTTAATTATAACGGCTGTTTGCCGTAAAGTCAAGTGTTATATGCCTTGTAGGCATGTTTCACTTACGTTCAACATTACAAGAATAAAGTGTCATTCTGAGACTCTGCCGAGGGGACTTCGCAAGTTTGCTCAGGATGGCAGATTAAAAAGGTGTCATTCTGTCAATACCTTCGTTAAATAACCCTTGTAAGCAAGTTATTTAACTTGCCATTGACAACATGACAAGATTGATTGTGTGCTGTCATGACGGGGCGGTGCGACAATGAAGAAAAATAAACAAAAATGAAGAAAAATAAAAAATTTGTGAAAAGACGTTAAATTCGTTTGACATTAAGTTTTCCGTTCGCTATAATGTAGTCGCATATAGGCGAATGCTTATACCGAAAAATGAATATCGGCAAACCCGTTGCGAGGCGGGGACGCAAAGCCAAGGAACTTTTTATTTAATAATAGGAAAGTGCGCCCGGTTGCAATTTGTACTTAAATAAGTACGTTTTGCAATCGGGTTTTTCTTTTTCCGACGATAAATATAAAGTCCGCCCGGTTGCAATTATCAATCTGTGCAAATATGCGCATAGAGCGATTATTGCAACTTTTTTCGTTTTAAGGGGGAGGGTAATGAGCCTGATGAAATTAAAAATTTATTATGGAGGTTCTCAAAATGAGACAAACACAAAACGCGTCTAAAAAAGACAACAGAAAATCGATTCTCGTAATCGGACTCTTACTGCTTCTCGTAGCGGTAATCGGCTTCGGCGGCTACACCTTGTCGAAATACGTTACCAAGAAATCGGTACAAGGCAATGCAACCGTTGCTAAATGGGGTTTATCGGTTAAAGCCGATGAAAGCAAAATGTTCGGTTCAAACTACAAGTTTGAAACCGCCAACAGTGTTGTTACTGCTGACAATTCGTCGCTCACCGTTAAAGCATCGTCCGCGGACAGAAGACTTGTTGCTCCCGGAACTACCGGTTCTATGGATATAACTATTGAGGGAACGGCAGAAGTTGCCGCCGAAATTACCTTTGGTATTAAAGACGGTTACAAAGACGTTGTACTTGCTTATAATACAGATCAAAAGTATAACCCCATTAAGTGGACGTTAAAGAAAGACGATAAGGCAGTTACTAACGGCACAAATGTAACACTTGCAGCCCTTGTTGGTTTGCTTAAAAATGAAAAGATTACATATACGGCGAATGGTACTACTCCCACGACTAAATACACTATCGAATGGGTTTGGAATTTTGAAGTAGACGACGCTACTAACGCTCTTGATACTCTTCTTGCCAACTATGCAAACGACAACAAAAATACTACCGACGGTACTAACACCGTAGTCGCTGCTGATACGCATTATGATTTGTCTTTTGAACTTGTCGTAACGATAGCACAACTTAAGAAAGTCGCTTAATCTATAAAGCAAAAAATAAAAATCGAACGGCAAGCGATCCGTTCGGAGTCGTATAAATGAAAGCAAACACGCAATTCACAAAAGACCCTGTTATGGGGTATATAAGACCCATGTCGGGGGCAAGAAAAGTTGTCGATAACGACGGCGCGCTTTTGTGTTTTCTGCGTATGGATAAATTGTACGACTTAAATCACGTTTGTTTCGCCTCGTGCAGACGCGTCGACAAAGCCGAACAAGCAGGCAATGCCGACGCGTTCGTAACGGACGGAAAGTATTTGTATAAAAGGGGAGTCGTAGTAGGCAAGTTAAAATTCGATAATACGTATCTGAAAATACTTGCTCTACTGTTGATATTTGCGCTCGCCGTAACTTCTCTCGTAGTAGTAACTCACGAGAAAAAAGAGCCGATTGTTCCTAACTTTTCGGTATACGATACCGACGGGGAATGGGTCGAAGGCGGCGAAGTAAAAATATTCGGCAACAGAAAAATCAAACCGGGTGATTCGGGGTCGTATATGTTTATCGTAAACAATCCGCACTCCGTAGATCTCAATTGCATTATAAGATTTACCGTAAACTACGAAAACAAAGAATCGTTACCGCCCGTAAGGTATCAGGTTAAATCCGAGGGGCAAACCCTTAAACTTTCGGAAATCGAAAACGGATTTGCGGTATACGATCTGACGATAAGCAAAAAAAATTCGCGTTCGTTCACGCTGGAATGGCAATGGTTATTCGAAGGCGGCGACGATACGCAAGATACGTTGGCAGGAATAGCAGGAAGCAAGTATTCGATAAAGATAGAGATTGCCGCCGAAGAGGCGTAATACCTTTGTCTATAAAGAAAATTACGTCATCGCGAGCGTAGCGTGGCGATCCCCGCAATAGAAGTCGGAGCGGCTCATATAGGCTGACGTACTCCAATCTTCGGGGTTGCCGCGGTCGCGGTGCTCCCTCGCAAAGACAACATAAAGCACGTCATCGCGAGCGTAGCGTGGCGATCTCCGCAATAAACGACGGAGCGGCTACATTATCGCCCGCACTCCAATCTTCGGGATTGCCGCGGTCGCGGTGCTCCCTCGCAATGACGGTTGCGCCACGCTACGCTCGCGATGACGAGTGGTAATACGACGACTACAAAAAAGGAGAACGAGTATGGAAAAAACTGAAAAGAAAAAAATATCGTTTTCGGGAGTTGTCGCTCTCGCCGTTAAAATCGTTCTCGGAGCGTTGGTTGCGCTTCTCGTATTCGTTGCGGCAAACCTCGCTTACGATAAATACGTCAAAAAATCGGCTATTCCGTCGGTATTCGGTAAGTCGGTTCTCGTAATCGCAACTCCGTCAATGTCGGGGTCGATAGACGCGGGCGACGCGATAATAATCGAAAAGAGCAACTCTTATAAAAAAGGCGACGTGGTAACTTACTTCCCCGCGGCGGAAGCAACTTCGATAACGCACAGAATCGTCAGGATAGAAGGCGATAAATACTATACGAAAGGCGACGCCAACGAGAGCGAAGACCCCGATCCCGTGTTCAAAAATCAGATCGCGGGTAAGGTCGTGGGCAGGATACCCAAACTCGGAATTATCATAGAATGGCTTCGTACCTGGCAGGGGATAGCCTTTCTCGTGGCGATAGGCGCGGTTATAGTCGCGCTGTTCATGGTCGCTGGCGGCTCGAACGAAGAGGAAGAAGACGACGGCTTACTCGACCCGAACCATATAACGGGGGTAGGGCATGACGAATAAAAAGGCGAAAAGAATTCCGTTTTTATCGCTCATACTCGCGCTCGTATTGTTGATTCTGGCAATCGGAGGAACGGCTACTTTTTCAAAATTTTACGGCGGTTATAAAAATAAAAACGACGCCGTGAAGATTGCCGACGCGGTTGCGAAAATCGAAGTCAATTCGGTATGGATAACGCCTGCGCAAGGTGTTTCGACGTCGGTAAAATTCGATATAAATTCGGATTCGGTTACGGTCAACGACGTAGAGCCCGAAGACGAAATAGCATATTATTTCACCGTAAACGGCGTCGACGGGAAGCGAATAAACGAAGTTACGATGAACATAACTCTGTCGATTGGTATAAGGCTCGAAACCATATCTTCGGACAGTACGGTAAAGAAGTATTATTTCGAGGGCTGGCGCGATTATACCGAAAAGAACGGTATACAATCAAACGACGTAAGATATTGCGCGTATCTCGAAGTTTTTCACGGAGCAAGAGGCGAAAGCGAAACTCAGATTCCGCAGCCGCAGACCGCGACTACCGTAGTGGATTTTACCGGTAAATCGCTTGCGGTGATAAAAAACGAAGACGGTTCGATAGTAAATAAAACCGGCATGGTAATGAACGCGGACGACGAAAACAAGGAGTATGCGTACCATATAAAATTCAAACTTCCCAAACAGAGTTCCGAAACGGAAAAATACGCGGGCGCAACGGTTTATTTCGATATAAGCGCTCTTGCGGAACAAATTCGGAAGTAAAAAACAAAAATAAAATTTTTTTTGCGGAGGCAATAAGATGCGTAAAAGCGTCGGTAAAAAGTTAATATTCCTTTTTGCGGCGCTGTGCGTACTTATTGCCTTTGCCTGCGTATCTGTGTCGAAGTTCGTGCTTACCGACAAAAAGGAACTTGTCGGCAAGTATACGGATTTCGTTCTTTCGCACGACGGCGACGGTCAGACCGCGGTAATTGCGTCAAATAGAAACGACGACGGGACGACGAGTTATACGGGCTATATAGCGGTTACGGTTGCGAATTTCACAGATGAAAAGGTTTCTAAACGAGACGTAAGGTTTTCGATGCGCGCGCCTACGACCGCCGAAATCGATAAAAAAGAAGTCAAAGACGCATGGGGATATTCGCACGCCGTTTCGGGGGAAAGCGGCAACTACGAAGTTGCAATAGTAGACCGGAGCGACAATCCCGTCGGCGCGGACAGCGAGGTTACGTACCTTGCCGCGGGCAGAAAAAACACAAGTTCGCTGTTGCTTAAAATAAGGCGAAAGTCGTCTGCTTCGGCTATGGACGACGAAAAATCCGAACGGCTTTCGATAATTCTTCAGACGAGCATACCTTACATAGATTTACAGGTGTTTACGATTAACGCGACTACGGCGAGATTGTCCGTAGGCGTAACTTCGGATACGTATAACGGATACGTAAGGGAAATAGTAAACCTGAAATCTGCCGTGGATTTTGTGAGAAATTCGGAACCTACGGAAAAATCATACCTTGCCAAGGTGGAGTTTACTCTGTCGGACGACGTCGTTTTCGACGCGCTTTTGTACGAGGAAACCTACGGCGGCAAGCCCGCATACGATCAGGCAACCCGCAAGGTTGTTATTACTATACGCGCGGGCGCGGACGTAAATCTGTATTTTTACACCGGCGGGAGTTGCGCCGTTACCGTTACCGCGACGATAGACGATAAAGACTCGCCGGGCGAAGAAAGAATTTCCGGCGTGGATGAAACGACGAAAATAGTATTTTCGAAATAAAGGAGGGCGACAAAATGAAAAAATTCGATATTAAAAAATTTGCGATAGTAACTTTGCTCGTGGCGATCGCTCTCACTTCCGTCCTTGTCATGCTGTTCGGCGCGAAAAAAACTTATTCGGCTTACGCGAACGTTTACGTCCCCGACGGCGACGACGTTACCGTCTACGTGAGCGGCAACGACGTCAAAAAATCCGGAAAAAACTACGTGGCTAACGCAGGCTCGGTTATCACGGTAACGGTCGTAAACGAAAGAAAACTTTTCAAGAGCATGACGATAGGGGATGCGAACGGGAGTACGACTTACGTCGAACCCGTCGCGGAAGTAACCGTTCCGGAAAGCGGCGAACTGAAAATAACGGTGGAAACCGAACAGCCGTACGCGGACGACTTGGGTAAATATTTCGGCAACCCCTATACTCTGACAAAAGAGGCGGAAGTTCTTGCTCTCGGCAGAATACTTGCGGGAACCGCGACCGGAGAAGATTTCGGGCTGCTCGGCGCGGAAGATAAAACCGCCGAAGAAATATCGCGCGCGTATTTCCGCTTAGGCACTAACTTGTTTATCGGCTCCGACGAGTTTTTCGGAATCGGTTTCAGGGGTGGTTATCCCTTCTCGGGATGCTTCGATTTCAACGGTTACACGGCGACGATAAACCTCGTAAGAACGGAATACAGAGACGAAGAATTTTCTTCTCTTACGTCGGGAACGACTACTTACAACGTCGCGGACTACGGATTTTTCGGTTTCGCTTACGGCAAAGACTTAAAACCGTGCCTTATCCGCAACGCGAAAGTGCAGGGCTTTATCGCGCTAAACACGATGAACGCCGATCAGACGGTTATCGGAAAAGCGTACGTCAACGCGGGCGGAATCGCAGGTACTATCGGCAAAAACGTAGTTTTCGACGGACTTGAATCTTCGGTGTCGGTAAGCGCGCAGACCCGTTACGCAGACCTTTACTTAGGCGGAATGTTCGGGCTTTGCTCTTCGTCGGTAGACAACTGGTGTAAAGCCGAATACGACGGCGAATTCAACGACATTTCTGGCGTTACTTACGGTACGGGTTCGCACGCAATGGTCGGTTGCTTCGCGGGCGTTATACAGAACGCGAGCGTAGACGGACTTTTAATCGACGGACACAGGGCGTTGCTCCTTGCGAACTCCCTCGGTGAAGTTTCGGGTTCGGCTATCGCGGGCGGCTTGGCGGGCGTTATCGAAATCGGCTCCGCTCATCAGGACGGTTTGTCTTCGCCGAGATCGATCGTTATAAGAAACGTAACGATTCTCGCCGAAAACGATTATTCGGTAACGGCGGTTATCAACAACAGCGGCTCGACGAAGAAAAATCAGATCGACCCCGATAACTTTATGGAAAGTTCTTCGGGCGCGGTTGCGGGCGGAATCGTAGGCGTAGTCAACCGCGACGCGAAAATTACCGATTCTTCGATAAAAGCGGAGTTCTCGGATATTTATTTCATACGTGATACTTCCGTTAAAGACGACGGTTCGGGCAGCGGCAGACTTTTCGTAAGGGCAAGCACGCAGGACGCTTCCTCTTCGGGCGCGGTGTACGCGGGCGGAGCGGTAGGCTTTATTTACAGCGACGGCGCGGACTATATTACGCGTAGTTTCCCCGACGCCAGCAAAACGGAATATATATTCGAATGTCCCGTAGATATCTCGGCTACGCAGAACGGCGTAGGTCCCGCTTACGCGGGCGGCGTGTTCGGGTATAACTGCTTTAACTTCGAATCCGCGCAGGGCGACGAACTTAAAATCGCCGTAACCGACCCCAAATACGATTACTCGGTAACCGCAACGCAATCGACTTCTTCTACTTCGGTAAACGATTCGACGGGCAAAAACGTATTCTATAACGTCAGCGCGGGCGGCTATACTTCGAGGCTTAATATAGGCTATACGATAGGCAAAGGCACTTTCTATATAAATAACGGGCATATTTCCGCTTATCGCGAAGTAGGTTCTACCGCCGTCGGCGACGTAAACGCGGGCGGTTTCGCGGGCAGACTGTTAAGTTGTAAAAGCGCGATTAAAAGCCTTGAAAGTTACGTAAGCAGTCCTTCGCAGAGCGGTTCGATTAAAAATCTTACCGTATATCACTCGGATAACTCCCACGTCGAAGCGGCGTGCTACTCTTTCTCTTCGATAAACAACGGAAAAGACAACGTACTCGGCAACAACGTGTGCGCGGGCGGAGCGATAGGGTATATAGTTGGATATAAAGAGATAAACAACGTTTCGGTCAAGTACGATTCGACTACTCCGAACGTAGGAACATCCGCCGCGTATTTCGTTTACGGCGCGCAGAACGCAACCAATAAAATCAACGATAAAGACCTTAAAAGCGAAGGTTTCGTCGGCGGATTGTTCGGCTTGACGGTTGATACCTATATCACCGACGTTTCGATTATAGGTTCTAAGGCAGAAAACGCGATAGTTTACTTCGAATCGGCAAACTCGCCCAACACGGCGAGCGTCGGTGGGCTTATCGGTGCGTACTGGAAACAATCCGTGTCGGCTGCGCTCACTTTAAGCGGAGCGACCGTCCAAAACGTACACGTTGCGGGCAAGGCTTACAGCGAAAAGCAGACGGGCGACGATACTTACGATCTCTACGTCGGCGGCGCGATAGGCGTTCTTGCAAATGCGGGCAGTTATTCTACTAATATGAAGAATATAAAAGTCGATAACTGCGTGGTAGACGCGATAGGCGAAAAGCAGATGCTTACTTACGCGGGCGGCATAGCCGCGGGTATATGGTGGGCTTCGTCGACTTCGATAGATACGGCTACCGTTACGAACAGTTCGATAACCGCTTCGAGTATAACCGCGAAAGCCTACGCTGGCGGCGTTGCGGGTCTTATGCAAAACGCAAACGCCAACGCGTGCGCGGTAATCGACACCGAAGTAAAAGCGACTTCCGAGCAGAACTCCGCGTATAGCGCGGGTATCGCGGCTCGTCTTAAAACGAATTGCCCGATAAGTTCGGCTTATTCGAACGCGTTTTTAACCGTTAAAGGCGGCAGCAATTCTTCCGCCGTCAAAAGCGGCATAGTCGCAGAAGGAACTATGGGAACGGCGACGAATAACTACTTCGTAAGCGAAAACGCGGGCGTACCATATTCTGTCGGAAAGAACGGAACGACGGGCGGCGGGGCGATTCACCTCGTAAGTTTCGGCGTAAACGAACTCACGCTCGCGACGAATACGGGAACGGCGCAGGTTTACACCGCTTATACGAGCGGCAATATTACTTTCGCAAGCAGCGACGAAAGCATAATAAAAATCGGCGCGACGACGAGCGGCGTAACGGAGATTACGGCGCAGGGCAAAAGCGGCGTTGCGTATATAAGCGCGTACGTGGAAATCAACGGAAATAAACACTTGCTCTGTTCTTATCCCGTTACGGTCGTCGAAGTCGTCGAAGACGAAGATTTTTCGCTTAACGTAACCGACGAAAAGGGCGGCAAGGTTACGGAAGCAAATTCCGACGGTTTCGTCGTTAAAAACGGAGGAACGGAAAATTCTCCGATAGAATACGTTTATTTCCGCCGCAATATCGGCAATTCGAAGACGGTTAAAGAAATAGTCGTAAAAGGTACGACGAAATATCTGCCTAAAAACCTTAAATTTTACGATCTGACGGGCGTTTTGGGCGATAACGCGGACTATTTCGAAGAAAATAACGAGGCGAATACGAAATCGGCTCAGGCTCTTGCAAGGCTTAACGCGTTGATTGATGCAAAATCGGGTCTTACGGCGTGCGCGATATCGGCGTTCAACGGCAAAGCCAACGTAAGTTACGTTTACGACGGCTCGGGCGCAGA
>SAMEA104315429__coassemble_1787_pt1 | contig 9895 bp, 8 predicted proteins | sample SAMEA104315429__metabat2_high_PE_007 | metagenome-assembled genome bin SAMEA104315429 (sample SAMEA104315429) | gut metagenome | biome: Monkey gut; feature: monkey-associated habitat; material: faeces | place: China | collected 2013 | reverse complement strand
AATATGCCCTTTTAGGGCTACCACAAACTACGCGTTGAACGCGTAGTTTTGATTGTTAAAAGCGATTTGTCGCTTGCAAATATTTCTTTCGTATACTGTTTTGTCTACGCCAGATTGTTGTGCGATTGACGTTGAGTATTTTGCCTATTTGAAGCATTGTAAATCCTGCCATAAGTATAGATAACGTTTCGTATTCTACGGCGGTCAATTCCATTTTTGATATAAGCCCGTCAAAAGCGGTATAATCATTCTTTTGTTCGTCATCGAGTATTGTTTCGGGTTCGGTCGCAATCTGCTCGTTAAGGCTTGTCGTGTTGAGCATAGGACTTACAAAGTTTTTAGCCAAATATCTGTCGGCTACGCTAAAACATGCTTGTTTAATGGTTATTTTTCTACCCGTTTTAGTGTGGTAGGCATCGTCAAGCCTTTTGCCCATGTGTTGACAGAGGAACAACATTGCTTCTTGCGCAATGTCGTATGCGTCGGAATAACGGCTCATATCGTCATCGGTTCGGTTTATATCTCTTAACAGCCCTTTATAAAGATTATGCAAACCTTTGCCGCCACGGACTATTACCGTTTTGATAGCACATAAGGCAATCACTTCGCCCATACGTTGCACATTTCCCGCCGAGATAACTCTGTCGTTATCTAAAATACCTTTTTGAAATTCTTTCATTTTTCTTTACCTCCGAATGAATTTGCCTTTTCGGCAAACCAAAACAAAGCACAAAGAAAAATGAATATTTAATATATACTGTCACCACAATCGGAAGTCAACGAACACGGAACAAATTGTTGCGTTGACGTTTTACTAAATTCTATATAGCACACAGAAATAAAGCCAAGGTTGAAATCGCTCAACTTTGGCTTTACTGATATCTACAAATTTTAAGTAACAATTTTTCCCGTTTACTTCCGATTTTCTTTGTGCCACCCACTTCTGCCGAAAAGGCGATATATTCGGAGGGCTTAAAAAACTATTGACAGTACACAAAAAGGCGGTAGAATCAACGTTCTGCCGCCTTAAATCGTGTTTATTGATTTGTTTTAATTGTAATCTCTTTGCCGAGCCAAGTGGCAATTTTGATTGTTGCAAATCGTTTGTCAGTAAAATCGGCAACCGCAATTACTTTTTCTTTACAAATTTGCCTTTTTCGCGCGGCTTTGTAAGCCAGTCGTAGGAGATTATCTTTTCGTACTTTTTAGTTTTGACGATAATCCCCGCAACGCCGTTAATGCAAATAAAAAGGAACCACGGGTTCGACCGCGGTTCCAAGTGGTGGAGATAAGGGGATTCGAACCCCTGACCTATGCGTTGCGAACGCATCGCTCTACCAACTGAGCCATATCCCCGTAGAGTGATTTTCAGTCAACGCGTACAGTATATCACTTTATTCGGCGTTTGGCAAGAGATTTTTGCTTTATTTTTCAAAAAAATAACCGAAATTATTGTTATAATTCTTACAATCTTCGTCAACCCGTTTACATTTTATAAAAAAAATGCTAAAATCTTCCCGTAAGATTATTCAGGGGAGGTACGTAATGCCTAAGATTATCGAATATTCCTTTAACGGTTACGCAGCCACGGTGATTACTCCCGACAAGCCGAACGGCAAGTGGATATGGAAAACCGAATTTTTATACGCTTTCGACAAAGCCGAACAGGCTCTCGTCGAAGACGGTTACACCCGCGTCAATTATAAGATAAGCGATATGTACGGCAGTTATAACGCGGTAAGGCTTATGCACGCTTTTCATCTCGACCTTTTGACCCGTTTTCCGCTTTGTAAAAAAGCGAATTTGTTCGGATTCAGTCGCGGCGGGCTGTACGCCTTCAATTATTCGCTTTTTTATCCCGAATACGTGGATAAAGTCTATCTCGACGCGCCCGTGCTCGATCTTGCTTCGTGGCCGTGGGAAGATTCTCCCGAACAGGCGGGGATGCTCGAAGAGTATTGTCTGACGAAAGATACTCTCAAAAAATTCAGAGGCTCGCCCGTTTACAATTTCAAAGAGTTTTTCTCGAACGAGTTGCCGCTTCTTGTAGTCGCGGGCGGAAGCGACGAAGTCGTAAAATTCGAAGACAACGCCGGCAAACTCATCGATTACGCTAAAAAGAACGGCGAAAACATAAAATATATCGTCAAACCCGAATGCGGACATCATCCGCACTCGCTCGACGACGTAACGCCGATACTCGACTTTATCGAAAAAGATTAAAAAGTTGAAAACGGGGCAAAATATTTTATATTTTGAAGCCCGAATCTGTGGCTCTGCTCGATTATTTTCATCTCGTATGCGGTAAGGACTACAAACTCTTTACCGTCGGCGAGTTGGCGAAGTCCGGCGGGGCGAACGTTACCGAAGAAGAAATCGTCGCGATAATCGACCGTCTGGACAAAGACGGCTACGTCGATCTGCGTTATTGCGACGGAAAAGAAATATTGTTAAAGCCGCTCAATAAAGCCTATTCGGCTGACGTAAAACTTCCGATCGACCTTCCGACGGATAAAAAACGATTTCGCATAACCGTCGAAATCCGACTTATAGCGTTATTTTCGTTTATCGGCGGCATCGTAGGAGCGATAATCGGAGTTCTGATAGCGAGGGCTATATGCTGAACCGTACCGAGCGTGAAGTCGTTCGGGCGACGCTCTCTTTTTGCGGCGAAAGAGAAAGTTGTCTGCTTACCGTAGGTCATCTGCGGTCGCTTACGGATATACGCAAAATGTCCGAAAGTAAATTGCTTACGATAATGGATTCGCTTGCCGCCGACGGGTATTTCGACGTTATCCGTTGTAAAAAGGGCGACGAAGACGCGCTTTGCGTAACACCGAAAATCAAGGCGAGAGCGTACAAAAGCGAACGCAAGCGATTTTTACGTGATTTATGGCTTAAAATTCTCATAGCGGTCGCGGGGTCTTTGACGGCGTTCGCGGTAACGCGGCTACTGTACAAATTGTTTTAATTGCACTTATGGAAAAGAAAAAATTCGTTTTACATTCCGAATATAAGCCGACGGGCGACCAACCTGAGGCTATAAAGAGCCTTACCGAAGGTTTCGAAGACGGCTTGAAAAGTCAGGTTCTCGTCGGCGTAACGGGCAGCGGCAAGACGTTTACTATGGCTAACGTCATACAAAACGTACAGCGACCGACGCTCGTCATTGCTCACAATAAGACTCTGGCTGCTCAACTCTGCAACGAACTCCGCGAATTTTTTCCCGAAAACAGAGTAGAGTACTTCGTATCGTATTACGACTACTATCAACCCGAATCGTATATTCCGTCCACCGATACGTACATCGAAAAAGACCTTTCCATCAACGACGAAATAGATAAACTCCGCCACAGCGCGACGTGTTCGCTGGCGGAACGCAACGACGTAATAGTCGTCGCTTCGGTTTCGTGTATTTACGGCTTGGGCGCGCCCGAAGAGTATTTCGCGCTCGCAATATCTTTAAGAGAGGGAATGGAAATCGAGCGGAACGAACTTATGCGCAAACTCGTTTCCCGTCAATACGAGCGTAAAGATATAGATTTTACCCGTTCGTCTTTCCGCGTGCGCGGCGACGTGGTGGAGATTTTCCCCGCGTCGAACGATCAGATATATATAAGGGTTGAATTTTTCGGCGACGAGATAGAGCGTATAAGCGAATGCGATTTCGTAACCGGTAAGGCTATAAATACGCTTAAACACGTCGCGATTTTCCCCGCAACGCATTACGCCGTCGGCGACGAAAAATTGGAAGATTCGCTTAAACGCATAGAAGCGGACATGCGTGAGGAAGTCGAAAATTTTAAGCGGCAAGATAAACTATTGGAGGCGCAACGGTTGTTGCAACGTACTTCTTACGACGTCGAGATGATGCGTGAAATAGGCTATTGCAGCGGTATCGAAAATTACAGCCGCTACTTTGACGGCAGAAAAGAAGGCGAACCGCCGTTTACGCTTTTGGATTATTTCCCCAAAGATTTTATAGTGTTCATCGACGAAAGCCACATGACCGTTCCTCAGATACGCGCTATGTATAACGGCGACAGAGCGAGAAAAGACAATCTCGTCGGGTACGGGTTCAGACTTCGTTCGGCTTACGATAATCGTCCTCTTACCTTCGCCGAGTTTTCCGAAAGGATAGGTCAGACGGTGTATATTTCGGCGACTCCCGCCGACTACGAATTGTCCGTATCGGACAATAACGCCGAACAGATTATCCGTCCGACGGGCTTGCTCGACCCGATGGTCGAGGTAAGACCGACGAAAGGGCAGATAGACGATTTGCAGTCCGAAATAAGAAAAGTAATCGATTCGGGCGGAAGAATACTCGTTACCACGCTCACGAAGAAAATGGCAGAAAGCCTTACCGATTATCTGAAAGAGCAGGCTTTCAAGGTGCGGTATATGCACAGCGACGTAGACACCTTGGAGCGTATAGACATAATACAGGAACTCCGCCGCGGCGACATAGACGTGCTTATAGGTATAAACCTGTTGAGGGAAGGTCTGGATATGCCCGAAGTAAAACTCGTAGCCATACTCGACGCTGATAAAGAAGGTTTTTTAAGAAGCGACACCGCGCTGATTCAGACGATAGGCAGAACGGCGAGAAACGCCGAAGGCAGAGTTATAATGTACGCCGACGTGATAACCGACAGCATGAAGCGGGCTATGGACGAAACGGCGAGAAGAAGAAAAATCCAGTCGGAATATAACGAAAAACACGGGATAGTACCCAAAACCATAATAAAGAAGATAGTCAACACGCTCGAAATCTCTAAAAAAGCGGATCCGACTGCCGACGTCAAGGTTAAAGATATTCCCGACGAAATAGAAAAATTGCAGGCTCTTATGAAAGTCGCTTCGGCGAATCTCGACTTCGAGCGTTGTATAGAAATCCGCGATGCGATCGCGAAATTAAAACGCAAGATGCGTCAACGTTAAAAAAACGGCAGGAGTAAACCGATGAAAAATTGTTATAAAGAACTTCCCGCGGGTTATCGCGAAGCAATGTCTTACGACGTAAAAACGGCAAGAACGGGGATACTTATGAACGTTGCCTCGATTTTTATAGCCGTACTCGTGTATCTGATACTCGATTTTTCGATTTTCGGAAGGCTCGCCGTTATCGATTTCTTTACGCCCGACAAAACGGCGGGAGATTTGTGGTTGCAGAAATATCTCGTCCGGATTGCGGTCGGTATATCGTGCTTTGTCGTCGGCTTTTTCGTATGCGTGTTCGTAAGCCAGTTATTACAAGCCGCGTTTGCGAGATTGCTGACCGGCGAAAAATCGAAAATCGGAGCCTCGTGGAGCGCGGTTTACGTCGACTCGTCGCAGTTATATACGACCGAAAAAGTAACCGTTATACCGCTTTTTGCGACCATGGCAATCGTGTCCGTACCGTTGATTGCGGGAATGGTTTTATGCAATTCTTCTACGTGGGGATTGCTTTTCAGAACGGTTTTTTCGGCTTATATCGGCGCGTTGGCGGACGGATATTTTATGCTGATTTTATTTATTTTCGTCTTTCGTAAGGGTTGCCTTATCAAAGACGAAAAAACGAAACATACGTTTTACGTAAAGTCAGATAACGAACAATTATGATAGAATACATTAAAGTAAAAGGCGCGAAAGAAAACAACCTTAAAAATATAAGCGTAGACGTTCCGAGAGATAAACTCGTCGTTTTTACGGGTTTGTCGGGGTCGGGTAAGTCCACGCTCGCTTTCGATACGATATTTGCCGAAGGGCAGAGAAAGTATATGGAAAGTCTGTCGAGTTACGCCCGTATGTTTTTGGGGCAGATGGAAAAGCCCGACGTGGAGAGCATAGAGGGCTTGTCGCCGGCTATCTCGATAGACCAGAAAACGACGTCGAACAACCCGCGTTCTACGGTCGGGACGGTAACCGAAATTTACGACTATTTAAGACTTTTATACGCGAGAGTAGGCGTCCCGCATTGTCCGAAGTGCGGCAGAGTTATCGAAAAAATAACCGTCGACCAGATTGCCGATAAAGTTACCGCTATGGAAACGGGCAGTCGTATACTCGTAAACGCTCCGGTCGTAAGGGGCAGAAAGGGCGAATACGGCAAACAACTCGAAGGGTACAGAAAAAGCGGGTTTGCAAGGGTAGAAATTGACGGTTCGGTGTACGATTTGTCCGAAGAAATCAAACTCGAAAAGAATATAAAACATAATATCTCGGTCGTCGTCGACAGACTTATCGTCAAAGACGGAATAAGAAAACGCCTTACCGACAGTCTGGAAACCGCGTTAAAACTCGCCGACGGACTCGTCGTTATAGAATGCGACGGTAAAAGCGAATTGTTTTCGACGAATTACGCCTGTCCCGATTGCGGAATTTCGATAGGCGAAATAGAGCCGCGTTCGTTCTCTTTCAACAACCCTTACGGCGCGTGTCCTAAATGTAACGGACTCGGATATACTTCCAAAATCGACGAAAAACTCGTTATCGGCGACCCAAACAGAACGCTCCGCGAAGGCGCGCTTACGGTTACGGGCTGGAATCTCGATACGGGCAGAATGACCGAAATGTATTTCAGGGCATTGTCTAAAAGATACGGTTTCGGCTTAGACGTTCCCGTAAAAGATTTGCCCAAAGATATACTCGATATTCTGCTTTACGGCAACGGCGGCGAGAAGATAAAAATGTCTTATTCTACCCGCACGTTCAGCGGAAGTTACGATTCTTCTTACGAGGGCGTAATACCCAACCTCGAACGAAGGTACAGAGAAACGACCAGCGACTACACAAAGTCCGAAATAGAGCGGTATATGGTAAGTATGCCGTGCGACGAGTGCCACGGTAAAAGGCTTAAAAAAGAGGCTCTCGCGGTAACGGTCGGCGGACTTAACATAGCCGACCTGTGCGATTTATCGGTCGTTAAAATGAACGATTTCATATCTTCGCTCGACCTTACCGAAACGCAGCAGATTATCGCGAAAAGCATAATAAAAGAGATAAAGGCAAGGCTTAAATTTTTGATAGACGTAGGGCTCGGATATCTCACGTTGTCGAGAAGCGCGGGGTCACTTTCGGGCGGCGAAGCGCAGCGAATAAGGCTCGCAACGCAGATAGGCAGCGGACTTACGGGCGTTTTGTATATTCTCGACGAGCCGAGCATAGGTCTTCATCAAAGGGATAATACGAAACTCATATCCACGCTTTTAAGACTTCGCGATCTCGGCAATACGCTCATAGTCGTCGAACACGACGAAGACACCATGCGGGCGGCGGATTATATAGTGGATATCGGTCCGAAAGCGGGCGTACACGGCGGCGAAGTCGTCGCGAAAGGTACGGTCGCGGATATATGCGCCGAACCCCGTTCGATTACGGGCGATTATCTTTCGGGCAGAAGAAAGATAGCCGTACCGTCGTTCAGACACCCGTCCGACGGCAGAACGCTCGGCGTAAAGGGCGCGAAGCAGAATAACCTTAAAAATATCGACGCGGCTTTCCCCGTAGGGCTTTTCACGGGCGTGTCGGGCAGCGGCAAAAGTTCGCTTATAAACGAAATTCTTTTGCCCGCGTTCGCGAATAAACTAAACGGCTCGAAAATGCGCGAAGGTAATTGTGACGGCGTTTTCGGTACGGAATATTTCGACAACGTAATCGCGATAGACCAAAGCCCGATAGGCAGAACTCCGCGAAGCAACCCCGCCACGTATACGGGCGCGTTCACTCCGATAAGGGAGTTGTTCGCCGCCACGCAGGACGCCAAAGAAAGGGGATATAAAGCGGGCAGATTTTCTTTCAACGTATCGGGCGGCAGATGCGAACGCTGTTCGGGCGACGGAATCATAAAAATTGAAATGCATTTTTTGCCCGACGTTTTCGTGCCGTGCGAAGTGTGTAAGGGCAAACGCTATAACCACGAAACTCTCGAAGTTAAGTATAAGGGCAAGAGCATATCTGACGTTCTCGATATGACCGTAGACGAATCGGTAGAGTTTTTCCAAAACGTTCCGAGAATTTTCGGTAAGGTCAAGGCATTGCAGGAAGTAGGCTTAGGGTATATCAAACTCGGACAAGCCGCCACGACCCTTTCGGGCGGCGAAGCGCAGAGAGTCAAACTCGCCACCGAACTGTCGAAGCGTTCGACGGGTAAAACGCTGTATATACTCGACGAACCCACGACCGGGCTTCACAGTTACGACGTGGATAAACTTCTTTCCATTCTCGAAAGGCTTCGCGACGCGGGCAATACGGTAATCGTAATCGAACATAATCTCGACGTTATAAAAGTCGCCGATTATATAGTGGATTTGGGTCCCGAAGGCGGCGACGGCGGCGGAACGATTATCGCTAACGGCACGCCCGAAGAGGTCGCGAAAGTAAAAGAAAGTTATACGGGGCAATTCCTCGATAAGATATTAAACGGAGGGAATAACTAATGATAAGAGACGATTTCAAAAACGTCAAACAGGTAACGAGCAAAGAATCGAGAAAAAAGCGGACTATGGGCGAGCGTAATTTTTACGCTTCGTCTATGTCTAAACTCCGCGATATGAACAAAGCGCTCGGCTTTTCTGTCAAGTTTACCATTATTTTAATGTCGATAGCCTACGCCTTGATTTTGACGATGTTCATAATGTCGCAGTTTTATCCCGACGTAAAATATTCGCTTACGTCCTTTATCGTGTGGTCGTGCATTTACGGCGCGCTACTTATTTTCACGATTTTGTGGTATACGGTAATCAAACCGAATAACCTTAAAAAAATCGAGAGATATAAGCACGAACTCGAAGCGTTGAGCGCAAAAGACCTGGGCAAGATTTCCGCCGCGTACTCTATTTACGGAGAAAAATATAAACAGGCGGTGGTCGATAAACACAAGGCTGACAGCGAGAAGGCGAGAGCCGCCGCTAAAGAAGCGTCGGAAGCAAAAGCCGCCGAAACTGCCGGAATTGCCGCCGAAGCGGAAGAAAACGGGCGGAAAACGAACGAAAACGATAAAAATATCGACGAAGCCGAATAAAATAATTGACGGAAAAAGCAAATTGTGCTATTATCTATGGTATGTTGAATAAGTTTGCGTTCGATAAGTACGATATCGCGCTTATCACCGATGAAAAAGAAAGACTTTATTATCTCGGGTTTCACTCCACCGCGGGTTACGTCGCAGTAACGAAGACGGGCGTTTCGTTCGTCGTAGACAACAGATATTTCAAGGCGGCGGAAAAGAACCTTACGAAAAAGGGCGTAAAAGTTATTTCGGGCGCCGATTACTCGATTTTGACGAAGATTGCCGAAGAGATAAACGCGAAGACGATCGGTATCGACTTTACGAAAGTTACGATTTCCGAATACGAAAACCTTAAAAAACTCGGCTACGATTACGCGGATATTTCTTCCGAACTCACCGCTATGGCGGCAATTAAGAGCGACGAAGAACTTAAATACATACGTAAAGCGTGCGATATAGCCGAAAAATCATGGCTTAACGTGCTTCCTTTCATAAAGGAAGGCATTACCGAAAAGCAACTTGCCGCCGAACTCGAATATAATTTCAGAAAACTCGGCGCGGGCGGAACGTCGTTCGATACGATCGTCGCGTTCGGTAAAAACGCAGCGGTACCGCACCACGAAACGGGCGATACCAAACTCAAAAAAAATCAATGCGTTTTAATGGATTTCGGCTGTTTGTATAAGGGCTATTGCTCGGATATGACGAGAACTATGTTTTTCGGCGAACCCGACGAAGAGTTTGAAAAAGTTTACCTTGCTACTCTTCTCGCGCATAAGACCGCCGCTGAAAACATTAAAGCGGGAATAACGGGCAGAGAAGCGGACAAATACGCCCGCGGCGTACTCGATTCGCTCGGCTACGGCAAATACTTCACCCATTCGCTGGGGCACGGAATAG
>SAMEA104315429__coassemble_1781_pt1 | contig 9919 bp, 9 predicted proteins | sample SAMEA104315429__metabat2_high_PE_007 | metagenome-assembled genome bin SAMEA104315429 (sample SAMEA104315429) | gut metagenome | biome: Monkey gut; feature: monkey-associated habitat; material: faeces | place: China | collected 2013 | reverse complement strand
GCAGGGTCGCCCCCCTTTTGTCGCTTCGCGACATTTTCCCCGTTTCAGCGGGGACGTTTACCCCGCAATAATGGGCGGAGCGGCTTATATGCCGGACAAAAAACTGCGGGGGAAGAGAAACTTCTCTTCCCCCGCAGATATTGTTTATAATTGTTATTATTATGCCTTTTCGGATATTGTCATATTGTAGACATTTCCGCCGAGGTCATTCACTACAGAACCCGCACCGAGTTCCCACGGTGCGGCATTACTGCCGTTAAACGTACAATTTTTTACGTTGTACGTATTATTCCTACTTCCTTTGTCCTGAATTCCTTCGCCTACGTATCTAGTGTTATCGGGATAATTGGAATTCAAAACGCAATCGGCGATATTAAACGTACAATCGGATGAATCTACAACCTCAATGCAATTTGCGCCGGTAAGCGTACATCCTTTGATATTGACCGTTAAATTTTTTCCACCGATTACTTTAACGGGGTAACTGAAATTGTTCGCCGTCATCTCTACCGTACAATTAACCAGATTTATCGTTGCGTTTTCTACTTCGTAAATCTGTTGACCTCTTTGCTCTCCCGCATTTATGCTCGCAGTCGTAGCGGTACAAACAATTTTGGCATTCATTAAGGTATACGTGCGTTCAACCGTTGAGGATTCAACTCTTACACAACGCGAACCATCGGCTTTTTCGGTCTTAATCGTATGACCGTTTGCATCGATAACTATATCTTTGACGCCGTCATTAGTCGTACCGTTTAATGCTCGCAGAGTGTCAATCGTAACGTCGTCTTTCAAAGCAACGTAAAGGGATTTGCCGGATTCTGCAGTTTTGAAAACCTCGCTAAGAACTTCTGCCGTATTCTGACCTTCTACTGCGCTTACGGTTGTAACTGCGCCATTTTCTACGGTATACCAAACGTCGCCGTTTTCCTGTACCGCGACTTCAACATGATAACCGTCGGCTACGAAGTTAGTATGCTCGCCTTCCGCATAGCAATCCGCGGGGTTGAAGTTCACAAACGTTCCGCCCGTAACGATTATGTTTGCCGTTCCGTTTGCATGGTTGGCATCAAGACAGTTAAGAACGAATTCGTTCGCCTTGCTTGCGTCGGGATATTTTTGTTGAACGGAGAAGAAACCGCCTTTAATTTCTGCAATACCGTCGGTAACGTACACGGAATGAATATTACCGATAAACGTACCGTCGTTTATAACGACTTTGGCTCCGTTCTGAACGTCAACCGCATAGCAGTCGTTTTCTTTCGCATGGAAAGTTCCGTTCCCGCTTATCGTAACTGTCGAACCGCCTTGCGCCGAAACGAGCGACCAATCGTCATCACTCCAAATGTCGTCGGTATTCGCAACGGTCTTGCCGTTGGCGTTGATTTCAACGTTGCTGCCGTCGGCTGCAATAATCGTTTTAGCGGGGTCTACGTCTTCGGTAAGGGTTACGTCGCCCGCCAACTTCGCGCCGTTATTGATTTCGGCAAACAAAGTTTTGTTGTCTACTTCGGAATACCAAACCGAGCCGTCTTCCGCAGTTTCGCTGATTATGGTATGACCTTCCGCCACGTCGAAAGTATTATCCGCAACGGCGTTGCCCTGTTGCGCATCCACCTTTATAGCGAGATTGCAGGTCGTGTTCTTGCCCTCGGTCGCTTCTTTGGGGAATACGATAGTTACGGGAATATCGTTAATCGACGCGCCCGCTTCGAGTTCTACGTATTCGGTAGCCAGAGTATAGCCGCGGAATTCCATTCCGTTCATATCGATATTAAGTTCGTCAAGCAATTCCGTACCCGCCGTGCGGTCTGCTAAAAGCATTACGCGATATTTGATTTTAACGGTGCTTTCGTTTTTAAGGCTTACAGCCAATTTAACGCCGTCGGTAGGAACGAAGTTACTTAAAGTCAATTTAGCCTGATTGTTTTCGTAAGTAACTTCGGCTTTACCGGTATCGTATAAGCCCGCTTTTTCAACGTTGTTGTCTTCGTGCCACGTTTTGGTAACTGCAACATCGGCAGTAACTTCGACGTTAGCGGAAGTTATAGCGATATTTACGCTGCTGCTCGAAGTGAACAACGCGAACGTCGCGCCCGCAGCAAGACTTGCGCACATTATTATGGCGAGTATAGCCGTAATAATTACGCTTCTTTTTGCATTTTTCATTATTTATTCTCCTTTTTCTATTAAGGAGCATTTCTTCGGCGCAAGCCGAAGAAAGAGGCGCCCTCTTCAAAAAAAATTAAAATACAATTATTCGTTTTTTAGGCTTCTCCCTCGGGAGAGGCTCCGCGTTAGCGGTGGTGAGGGGCATTTTTCAAGCGTTAGGCTTTACCCTTCCCCTCATCCGTCAACTGCGTTGACACCTTCCCCCGAGCGGGGAAGGCATGAACGCAATTACAATTAAAGTTACGCTACGGCGCCGTTGTGGAGTACCGTAAGACCTTCTTTCGATACTACGGGCGTTCCGTCTTTATAAGTAAGTTTATGACCGTTACAATCAATTATAACATTTTTACCGAACGCAAAATCAAGTGGAATATTTGCATAATCCGCGCCGACTAAAACTACATTGTTGTTTAACTTCGCTTCGTCCTTGATATATGCACTCTTAACTATTTTTGCGATAGTCCAATCGTCTTCGCCTTCACCTATTACGGCTTTGCCATAGCCCGTACCGATGTGGTCGTTGCTATATACAATATACCAATCGCTTCCGCTCTTCTCAACGTGATAACCTTTTTCAACCACTACTTCACCGGGGTTATCGGTCAAGGGGTTAAATTTATAGAATCTACCGCCTTTGACAATTATCTTTGCGTTACTGTTATCCAAACAGTTAAGAGTCCACTTCGGCGTAGCACACTTAAACGTACCGCCATTGATTTCAATCGTCGCGCTATCTTTAGCGTAGATTAAATCGTATTGAGTATCGGTACCCGTAATTTCTTGAGAGAAGTAACCGTCGTTAATTATAATTTTCGAGTTACCTGCAGCCTGGACTGCCATAGCATAAGAATCACCGTCGGCATCTGTCATTTCAACGCCTTTAACGTCCGCCTCAATCGTTATTTGAGCCTTCATAGCGGCATAAACTGCGCCATAAATACCGTTACCATATACGGATTCGGTAATAGTTGTAGAGCCATAACTCTTTCCTACGGTGTTAAACGGATATTGCGTTGCATTAACTTGAGTTGCTACCAAAGTTACCGACATATTTTTAACTTCGAGATTCTCGTAGTCCGAAGTCGCGGATTCCTGCATTTCACCGAAAATTTCGACCTCTTTCGTTGCATTAGGAGCAAGTATTTCGTTTTCGGTAATTGCCCCACCAACGGATACCGCCTTTATTTCTCCGTTAACGTCCGCACTAAAATCCAAAACTTTAAGAAGTTTCGAGGTGGTTACGCCGTTAAGCATCAATTTGAACTTAAGTTGTAAATTGCCTTTGTTGACTACTTGAAGTTTAGGAAGTCTGAACTTGTAACCGGGAGCCCAAAGACCGTTGTCTTCGTCTTCCGCGTCGGTACGGATAAACGAAAGCGTCTTGCCGTTTGCGTCAACCCATTGTTCGTTTTCTTCGTCCCACATATTAAGGCCGACCTTCAACGTACCCGAAACGATTTTGTTTACGTTTACTTTTGCCGAATCGGTGAACCACGCGTAAGTGCCGCCGATCATAAGGCTGAAGCAAAGAGCGATAGTAAGTATCGCCGAAACGATTACGTTTCTTTTTGCATTTTTCATTATACCTTTTTCTCCTTTTGAGATTTCTTTTCTATCGTTTTACCGTAATTATACCGTCGTTTCGGCGGGAACGTATTGTTCAGCCATGACTATAAGGTCAAACGTAACTTCTTTGCCCTGCGTGTCGTTGCCCGCCGGAGAGTTAAACACGATTTTAACTGTAAACTTTTCTTCCGTGGCGTTCTTTTGAACCAACTTGTCGGAAACTATTATTTTGCCGTTTTCGATTTTACAATCCGATAACTTCGTACCTTCTGCCGCGCCGTTTACGTAAACCGTCAATTGTTCGGCAAACGCGAGATTTTCGGCGGTAGTAGCGGAGTCGAGTTCTATCGCAACCCGATAATTGAACGCAACGGTGCCTTTGTTGATAACGTGCATTTCGACTTCGTACCACGAACCCGGCGCGATTTTTTCGTCGCCTATACCGAAAACGTTTTCACTCGTCGCAGCGGAAAAATCTCTGGCTGTGGCGTCTTCGGTTTTCGTCGGCATACCGGTAGTAGCGTCCGGAACGGATTTAACGAGTTTAGTACGCGTAAGTCCGAGTTCGAGCGTACCAGCCTGCAAGTGGTTGGTAACTTCTACGCTGTCTGAAAACAACGCGTACGTTCCCGCAACCGCAATCGACACCGAAAGCATAATCATTAACGCCGCCGAAAGCAATGCTCTTAATTTTTTCACGTTAAGTTCCTCCTTTCTTGTTTTTTACTTCTCTTCGGTCGACTCCGCGGCTCTTTTCTGCCTGCGGCGAAGTTTTGCCTGTTCTTTCTTATAAGCGCGTTCTTCTTCGATCGCGTTTATCGCTATCTGCATACTGTCTTTGACGGCGGAAAGCGTCGCTTCGTCTACGACTTTTATCGTCGCGGGGGCTTGCTTGACTTCCACCTTGTTTTCGCTTACGTAGTTCTTGAACGCAAGGTTAGGAATTACGAGTTCGCAAATGACGGTTTCGCGTTTGATTTTAAGTCTTACCAAACGGTTTTTACCTACTTTGTACTCCTCGTAGTTCGCGTTCTTATAACGCTTGCTGCCCTCTACCGTGTTGGCGAAACGGACGATCTCGTCGTAATACCCCTTGAACTCGGGGATAAGTTCGAGATACTTCTCGTCGAGAGTCTTCGTGCCGGTCGCGAAATTGACGACGCCGTCGTCTTCCGCCTCTTCGGCATCTTCTTCCGTAACAGCCGTTTCTTCGGTTGCGGGTTCTTCTTTGGCGGGTTCTTCCTTCGGTTCTTCAACCTCGGGTTCTTCCGTCTGTTGCGGCGCAGGCGCGGGCTGGTATACGACTACGGGCGTTGCCGTGGCGGCTTCGCTCGCATTTTTCTTTGCGCGTTCTTCGTTAACGATATCTCTCGCAACGACGACGACGCAAAAAATGCCGATTATCAGTACGACTGCAATGAAACAAATCATCAATACGTACATTTTCTTGTCCTCCCGTATTTGTTACAATGTTTTTTGTTTTTTAGGCTTCCCCCTGGGGGGAGGCTCCGTTGAAAACGGTGGTGAGGGGTGTTTTCAAGCGTTACGCTCTGTCCTTTCCCCTCATTCGTCAACTTCGTTGACACCTTCCCCCGAGCGAGGAAGGCATTGCTGCCGTCAGAGTTTCGCTCCACAGTTATTGCAAACCGTTTCGCCGTCTTTAATAATCGCTCCGCAATATTTACACCTATTAGGTTCCTTATTGTTTTGAAAAGCCGCGAGTTGTCGTTTTAACTCTTCGATCTCGTCGTCTTTATTCGCCTGTTCTTCTTTACGTTTGTTCTTTTTGTCCTCGCCCAGAACGTTCGCTATTCTGAATATCTGTATGACTATCATCAACAGACACGGAACGATTACAACGCACACGATGCCTACGGGTTTTTTCAATACGTATACGCAAAGCCCCAGCAGGTAACTCTGCCCCGTAACCTTTCCTATTATATAAGTAGTTTCCGCAGGAGTGTCGTATTCGGTATCGATAACTTGCTCTGCAGGTTCGTTGCCTTTGCTCGATTTATAATCGCCTTTAAGCGTTATTATGTATCCGCTGCCGGTTTCCTTTTTTTCTATCTTGATAACACGGTGAGTTATTATCTTGCTGTCGCCGTCGTAATTGTCTTTATTCGCCGCGCTTTCTCTGTTATACTGGAAAGTAAGCACGTCGCCGACTTTAAGCGTTTTATACCATTCGTTTATCTCTTTTTCGCTCGTAGGGGCGGTCTTGATAAACACGCACGACTTGACTTTTATGCTCTTTACCTTGTATTTGCTTACGTCGGTGTAGGCGCATTTTTCCATCGAACCCGACTGAACGAAACGAAGTTGATACCCGAAAATCGTAGCCGTACCGTCTTTGCTCTTTTTCGCGTTGACGGTAACTATCATCGTAAACAACGCGAGCAGCAAAACTATTACTACTACCACGTCTAAAACGATATTCGCAACCTTCTTTGCGATCGTTACGCCGCTTTTCGGAGATTTCGTAACGGTTTCAACTTCTTTCTGCCCTTCTTCTCCCATTTCACTTAAACCCTTACAGTTTATTTGACTTCTTCCACCGTCTTGCTCGTAATCTTCAGCACGAAATCGGCAGTCGCGCCCATATATTCGTTATCGCGGTCGTTACCGCGCCCGTCCGCCGTCGATCTGAATTCGAAAATAATCTCAATCTTGCCGGCATTTTTGCCAAGTTCGAAATTTTTACCGTAAACGTCTTTGAGAAGTTCCGTCTTTTCCGTCTTTTCGGTCGCGCCGTATCGTATGGTTACGTATACGACTTCCGCCAGTTTACCTTTGCCTTTTGTAAATTCAAGGTTTACGTCGAGATCCCCCGCCGGAACGATTTCGTAACTTCTTTTGTCGGTAGGATTAAAATCGTTGAAATTGACGGAATACTTTTCGACGCCCGCGCGATCGACGGCCGTTTCCGCGTTCAACGAGTGTACGGCAGGCGTTTCGGACTTGTTTTTCCGATAAGCAACGATACCTATGGTAACGCCTATCATAGACATAGCCACGCAAGCGACGATCAGCAGCGACATTACTTTTTTAGTCATATTCTCGTTTCTCCTTAGCCACAGGTAATTGCGTTTGAACTCGGTCTTGCGCCGTGTTTTCAGGCTAATACATTGTTTCGCGACCGTCTTATATTTGTATATTAAGGCGTTCGCGCGCCGCGTCTTACCCTAAAAACGCGACGCAAGACTTGTTCGCAACCAAAACACCGCTATTTTCGATGATTTTTGGTAAAGACGACTTTGTTCGTACTCGCCCGTACGGGCGAAGTCGGATTTGCCTAAAAGCGCGTAAATATCGGCGTTTTGGCGGGTTCAAACGCAATTACCTGTGGCTAACCGTATTGATATTTTTCAACCGTACGCCCGCCCCGTAACGGCGCGGACGTATGATTTTATGCCCGTTAAGCACGCAATATTTATACTTTTAGTATATTGCACGTATATTTTAACACTTCGTTTCACGCGTGTCAAGGGTTTTTAAGTGATTTTGTCCGCATTTTCACAATACGCATACGATTTTTTCGTTCCGTTCCACATTATTTCTCCGATATTTTCTTGAAAAATCGTATTTTTGGGGATTTTTACGAATTTTTTTTAAGCGTAACGAAAAAAAGCCGCACCGTCTGCGACTTTTTAATACGAAAAATGATAGTATAGAGGCTTTCACCTTGAATAATGTCATTGCGTCAATGCCATACTTCCACATGCCTTCCCTATCGGGGAAGGTGGCAACGAGCGTAGCGGAGTTGACGGAAGAGGTCTGCCGTTTACTCGTTCTCAGAACTCTATGTGTTTTACGCCGTCTTTTAGGCTGCGACGATATAATACGATTTTATGTCCTATCGTACATACGACTTCGGCGTTCAGTTCCGCCGCTAAATCGTCGGCAAGATATTTCGCTTCGTCTTCGGCGTTTTTAAGTACCGTTACTTTTATAAGTTCTCTCGCTTCCAGCGCGGACGAAAGCCCCGCAACCATATTGTCGCTTATTCCGCCCTTGCCTATCTGCCCGATCGGTTCGATAGTCTGCGCCAACGATCTTAATTTACTTCTCTGTTTGGTTGTCATATCCTTACTCCTTTAATCGATATAGTCGAACTCGGTTTCGCCTATGCAGACGGTGTCGCCGTCTTTTACGCCGAGTTTTCTTAAAGCGTCGAGTACGCCGTAATCTTTAAGCGTTTTATGCATATACGCAAGCGAATCCATATCGTCTAAAATTACGTTTCTTTCGAGCAATCTGACGATAGGTCCGTCCACGACGTAAACGCCGTCTTCTTCGTCGTACCGAGCCGTAAACTTTCTTACGTCCTCTTTCTCGTAGCGGAATTCTTCGTGTTCTATCGGCGCGGGAGCGGGCATTTCGGCAAGCACCGACAACAGATATTTTACGAGTTCTTCCGTGCCTTCGCCGTTTATTGCCGATATTTTGAAAATCTTTTTACGCGTACCCGCTTTTTTGCGGAAAATCTTTGCGTTTTCTTCGGCACCCGGTAAATCGCATTTATTGAGCGCGATAACCTGCGGGCGTTTTGCGAGTTCTTTGCTGTATTCTTTGAGTTCCGCGTTGATTTTTTTATAATCTTCGTAAGGATCTCTGCCTTCGCAACCCGAAATATCCACTACGTGTACGAGTAAACGCGTTCTTTCGATATGTCTTAAAAATTCCGTACCGAGCCCCGCGCCCTGCGCCGCGCCTTCGATAAGCCCGGGAATATCCGCGCAGACGAAAGAATCGTCGTAATATTTTACTACGCCGAGATTGGGGGCCATGGTCGTGAAGTGATAGTTCGCGATTTTTGGCCTTGCCGCCGAAACTTTCGACAAAAGCGTTGACTTGCCGACGTTCGGGAAGCCTATCAACCCTACGTCCGCGATGGTTTTGAGTTCGAGTATTATCTTTCTCGCTTCGGTCTTTTCGCCCGCCTGCGAAAAATGGGGGGCATGTCTTCTCGACGTGCAAAAATGCAGATTGCCTTTACCGCCGTTGCCGCCCTCCAAAACGAGTTCGGTCTGACCGTTTTCGTACATGTCGCAGATAATTTTACCCGTTGCGGCATCTTTGACGACCGTTCCGAGCGGTACGTTTATATACACGTCTTCGCCGTCTTTGCCGTGGCACTTGTTAGTGCCTCCCTTGCCGCCGTTTTCGGCAACGTATTTGCGTTTATACATAAAGTCGATAAGGCTGGAACGGTGCCTGTCCGCGACGAAATATATATCGCCGCCCTTGCCGCCGTCGCCGCCGTCGGGTCCGCCGTTGGCAACGCCTTTATAGCGCATGAACGAAACCGCGCCGTCGCCGCCGTCGCCCGATTTTATAGTTATCGTTTCTTTGTCCAAAAATTTATCTACAAACATATTCTACCTGTCAATCGTTTTTATTTTCGTATTCGCATAGAGCGATTATCTCGCATTTACGGCACATCGGCGAACGCGAATGGCAGACGAGCCGCCCGTGCCATATAAGGCAATGGTGCATTTTCGACCACTCGTTTTCGGGTATCGCTTTCATTAAAGCCTTTTCGACCGCCGCGGGGTCTTTGCCCCGCCCTAATCCCGTTCTGTTAGCCACGCGGAAAACGTGAGTATCGACCGCAATCGCGTTGCCGCCGAAAGCGACGGCGTAAACCACGTTGGCGGTTTTTCTGCCCACGCCCGCAAGGGTCTGCAACTCTTCGCGCGTGTCGGGTACTCGTCCGCCGAATTTCTCGACGATATCCCTGCTCGCCGACAAAATGTGTTCGGCTTTCGCGTGATAAAACCCGCACGAATAGATATATCTTTCGAGTTCGGTCTGAGTAAGCGCGAGCATTTTTTCGGGAGTATCCGCGACCTTGAAGAGTTTTTCGGTAACTTTATTGACCCTTTCGTCGGTACATTGCGCCGAAAGCACGACCGCGACGAGAAGTTCGTAAGGGTCGTTATATTTAAGCGCGGGTTTCGCGTCGGGATAAAGTTTTTCGAGCGCGTCTACCAATTTCAACGCTTTATCTTCGGTCATATTTTGATTTTAGCACAAAACGCCCGATTTCACAACAGAAATCGGGCGTTTTGAAAGTATTTTTTATTTTCGGTAATCCAAACGTCATCGCAAACGAAGTGAAATTCCCTCGGCAGGTCGCAAAAGACTAGCCACAGCAAACAAGCATTTGTCATGTTGA
>SAMEA104315429__coassemble_1749_pt1 | contig 10051 bp, 15 predicted proteins | sample SAMEA104315429__metabat2_high_PE_007 | metagenome-assembled genome bin SAMEA104315429 (sample SAMEA104315429) | gut metagenome | biome: Monkey gut; feature: monkey-associated habitat; material: faeces | place: China | collected 2013 | reverse complement strand
ACCGCGGTCAACGCAACCGATTCGGTACGTACGAAATTTTCGGCAAAAAAATAGCGGGTTGAAACCGAACTTCACCCGCCGAAAGAAAGTATTTTTACGAAAGCAAAAATCCTTTCTTTTTAAGTTTTTACCGACAAAATAACAAACTGAATTGTGCGCTTTGCAAAACTTCAACGCTAAACGATGACCGATAACGGATAACCGAAAAATAACGGAATACCTTAACCTGCCGCGTGAGTTTTTATTAAGTGAATTTTGTCGGACGAAAAATCCTCGATAATCGGCTTATATATCGACTTCTAAAGTCTTGGTCATATTCACCGCGTCGAGCGCGTTCTGCGCTTTTGCGAGCGTTTCGCAAGTCTTTTCGTAAGCCTCGGCGACCTCGTTTACGTCGTAATTCAAATAGCGATAATCGAGTATCGCCGAGTTTACGCGCGTCTGTTCGCGAACCTTGGGCAACTTGTCTTTCATTCTCGCAAGTTTGTTTTTCTTCGCCGTAAGTTGCGGAATATAGACGAGCATTTCGTCTATCGTCATTCCGAATTCGGGGATAACGGTCGTCGAGTTGAACACGTTAAGCGCGTGCTTGAGTTTTCTTATTTTCCTTTTGACTTCGTCAAGCGCGCTCTGCGTTTCCGTAAAATCGTAATCGGGACGAACGGATTCCAAGTCTTCGCCTACCGCGGCAAGAAATTCCCTGCCGTTTTGTTCGCGCAAAATAATCGACGACTGTTCGTCGTTAAGTTTTTTAAGCAATTTTCCCGCTTCCGCAGACGTGTATTTCATATTTTTTTATCTCTCTTTTTTATTATTTCTAAATTTTTAATTTCCGGATCGTCGGGAATTCCCGACACAGGAGTCCACATATAACCTGAATATTTTTCGCATAAGTATTTTGCGGCAATTTTACCGTTTTTTAAGCAATCGGCAGAAAGCCAACCGACGTTTTGCGGCGTTCCGCCTATATAAGAAGTAAGTACCCAATTATACGCCGTCGGAAACTTCGCCTCTTCCAAACTGCACCTCTTAAAGGCATTGGCACCGATAAAACGAACATTGTCGGATATTACCACGTTTTTCAGATGCGGACAACCATCAAAAGCGCTTTCGCATATATCCGTAACCCCGTCGGGAACGGTAAACGACAAATCGACCTTCCCTTGCGGATATTTGATAAGGCTTTCGTCGTCTTTGCTATACAAAACCCCATCTATAGATTGATAATTCGGGTTTTCGTCGTCAACGAATATTATACTTACCCTACAATACGGATACACGTCGAAGCCGATTTTTTTGACGCTTTTCGGTATGTTTATATACGAAACTGTTTAAGATTTGTCCCTTTCTTCGTATTTCGGTTACGGGTCGCTCACCGTGAATACCGTCGTCGTAAACGGGCGGAATTTCAACGCCGCCGTTTATCGCACTCGCAATAACGACAACGTATCCGCCGCCTTTCTTATCGAATTTATACCTTATATTGCCGCTGTTTTCCATAATCTAAAACCTTTTTCATTATCCGATATTATTTACCATTATCATGCAAGCCGTTTTTACTTCTTTTTCTGTAAGCCCTTCGATTTGCTTCGTTTTTACGAGTTTATCCGCAATGCCGCAACCGTCGTAATCGAATTGACAATCGTCTAAAATAATATAATTTTCCACGCTATTTCGGCAGACGTATTCGAGTACGCTCTCCCCGCGGGAAAGATACCGTCCGTCCGATTTGTCTTTCGTTTTATCGACCGCTTTAAGCCCTTGTTTCGCTAATTTTTCGTCGAGATAGTTTGCCGAATAATCCTGAAGAGGCTTTAATTTCTCTTCTTTACGCCAATACTTTTTCCAGGTAGAAATAAGCACGATTTCCGCTTTAGTGTTTTCGACGATTTTTTTAAGATTTTCGACCTTTTCGTCGTCTATGCCGATATATTCGCCGCAACGACTTTCGGACGACGGAGTGTTCAGCACTCCGTCGATATCCAGAAATATCGCTTTCATTTTACGTTTTCGTAAAGGTCGCCGACGGCGTTCGTCTTATAAAGAACGATACTGTCCGCAAACATACATTTTTCCCAATTTATAATCAACTTCGGCGCGCCGAGTTCGATAAGCATACCTATTCTTTTGGCGTAAATGCTCATACGCTCGCCGTACTTACCGGATTCTTCGCCGACAGGGAGCACGTCCGCAAAAGTTCCGTTTTCTACGGCGGCAATCGCGTTACGATAATAATCGAGCAATTCGTCGAAACGAGCGCGACTTTTATCGAGTTTAACGCTTTCGATATGCGTATAATCTTCTCCGTCGGAAGTACAGAACGCTCCTTCGCTTATCGAGCGGGCAATATTAAGATTGCCGTTTTCGTCTATGCAATCGAGCATATTTTTAATATATTCTTCGGGGGCGGGTACTTTGTCTGCAACTTTTACCATAAACGTTTTATCCATAATTTACACCTCGTAAAATTTTTAATTATATGTGTTTGGGGTTTGTTTACGAGAGTATTGTACCATATGCGATGAGACTAAAACGGTACATATATAGGAATTTCGGAATTTTTTTTATTTTTTCGTTATTCCTATTTTTTCTTTCCACTCGTTCAAAAGATTCAGATACTCGATTTCTTCTTTTACTTCTTCCTGCTTTTTAATGATTTCGCACGCTTTGGCAAACGTTTCGTCGTCTATATCTCCGCTGAGAAAATACTTTATCGGGAGCAAAACTCTTTCGCCGCCGTTAAATTCGCCGCGATAATATTCGAGGTCGACGTAATCGTGCATAACTTCGCGATAAAATCCTCCCGTGAAACGATCGTAATAATCACTCGCTAAAAAATATCCGCATGCCGTCATATCGGTTATATCGCCGTAGTCTTTAAGATATTTTAAGTGTTTGTCTTTCCACTCCTTATCTTTTTCGCTCAACTTTTCGCCGCGCGCTTCCGCCTCTTTCGCCGACCAGTTCGCAAGCGATAACAATACGAACGGCTTGCTGTCGGAATAATTATACCCGAACGGCGTTTTTCTGCTGCACACGATGTCGCCGTAGCGAAACGGGGTAGGAACGTCTATCCAGAGCCCCTCGAAAAAGTCGTCCTTTTTAACGCTTAGATCTATACCGCAAATAAAACTGCCGTCTACGTCGATCACGTTTCCGCTTCCGTCCGTTTTAAGCGTTATACTTATGCAATGCGACGAAAGATATTTCTTCGTATATTCAACGCGTTCGATATCGAGGTCGGAATTTTTCCGTAGTTCCCCCTGTATATATCCGAGATCGAAATAAATATTATTAAACTCTCTGCCGAAAGAAGAATCGCCTTTGCAACGATACTTGTAAGAATAAACCGTCTTATCGTCTTTTTTATAAAACTCGTCTATAAGTCGATTATCCGTTTCGATGAACTTATTCAAAAGCGCGAACAGACTCGGCGCGTAGTCCGCGTTGACGCGTTTCGGCACTTCTTCGTCGGGCATCTCCCGCATAATTTCACGCCACGCGTCGTGCTTTTTTTTAAGCGTAATCTCATAATTATGCCACACTAAAAACGCGCTTTCCGTAGCGGTAAATTTATGCCCTGTTTTTTCGTTGTATTCTCTTACGTCTTTTGAACGTATGTATTCGTAAATATTCATTTTTTCTCCCATACGATATCGTTTTTTATTTTCGCAATAACGTAACTTTCTGACACGGTGTACGGTCCGTATTCGGCAAGATACTTAAAAAATTCTTCGCCCGCAATTCCGTATTTGCATCTTAAAATAACGGCAATATCACCGTCGTAATCTGTCTTTTTAGTGCAAATCGACTTTCTGATACGGTCCGCCACGGCGGGATCGTATCCGCAAACGTCGCTTAAAATTTCAACGACTTGTTCCTGAAAAATCAACCGTCCGCAAGTACGGCTTAATATTCTCGTTACGTCGACGATTTTATCAAAGGGTTTCATCGATATTATAGCCGGTTTATACGCGACGGTTTTGATTGCCGCGTCGTAAATTTCTTCGTCGGAAAATTTTCTGCATAAAACTTCGTTGCGCTCGTACTCGAAAACGTCGAACTCAAACAAACCGCTCTTCGCCAATTCGTCTGCGGAAAGCGTCGCGACTTTTATATCACCCGCCGTCAGATTGTTTCCGTCGATTTCTATACCGGATTTAGTTTTGCCGATCGTATCGACGAAATAACGGCAACCGTTATCCTTCCCCGTTATGAGTTTCGCCGTTTCGTAATAACCGCAGATATTATTCAGAAGCCGTTTTTTCGTTCCGTTTTTAACGTAGAAACAAAACTTCGGAAAATCTTCTCTTTCCGGATTAAAAAACAATTCGAATTGCAAACCGTATTCTACGGGATTTACGCTCGTAAGCCGTAAAAAATGATTGATGAAACAATCGTTCTCTTTCGCAAGAAAACAATACTCGTCGGCAGAAAACCCTTTTAAGGCGTTCAACGCAAATAAAAAGAGTTTCGCCGCTCCCGACCGTTTTACGATATCCAATTCATAATACAGCCTTGCTTTTTCGGGGTAAGTGATTCTTCTCGTCTTCAATACGTTATCGACGATCCCGTATAATTCGTTATACGCATCTTCCCCGACGTACGGTACGTTTGCCAAATAATCTCTTAGTTTTTCGTTCATTCGTCGTCTATCTCCGTTTTTCTTTCATTATAGCAAAGGCTATGGGACGATTTCGTCCCATAGCCTTTGCTTTTTTATTTTTAATACTTTGAACGCCATTTATTTTGAAACCACAATATAATACCTGAAGTCGTCTTTGGGTTTATTTAACTTTACCCACTTAACCTCGCACGGTTTAACGACCACCTCTTTATACGACGGTTTATCAGACTTCTTTCCGTATTCCCGACGGTACGTTTGTTCTTTTTTTAATACGCATCCTGCATTTTCGTTTTCATTTTGATAGGTTCTGAATACGGCGTATCTATAAACCGCACCCGTTATCTCATTTCTTACCTGTCTATTATTCGGCGTCCCAAAAGTCTCGCGATTGCAAAGCGTAACCGCTATAGCACCGTTAAAAGGTTTGGAGTTCACGATTTCTATTTCAGGCTTAAAATTATCGTGATTTATCAACTGTTGTGTAAATGCAATGTCTTCTAACAATTCGTACGCGCGATCGATATTATCGGAAGGCATTATATATTTCAATTCGACTGCGTATTTTTCTTCGGCATCCCAAGGATTTGTGCCTTTGAATATAACTATATCGATTTCCCTTTTATAAAAAGGGGCTTTAACCGCACTTCTTATTTTTTGTGCCTTCTCAGAATTGTATTTTTCTTCGTTTATAAAAAAATCCGAAATATTTCTTTCAAATTGAACTTCATAATCGGGAAACCGTATGCGCAAATACTTTCCTAATTCAAATTGAAAACTAAACTCGTTATAAATACATACGCCTGAAAACTCGTCATTGCCGGACGCCCAACCGTTCAAAAAATCTTCTATGGACGTTTTAATTTTATCAATCATTCGTATCTCCTTTAGTCAATAGGTATAAGACGCCAGGTTTTTGTTTCAAGCAAATCTCCGTCGTAGTTATTGATTTCGTACTTGAAAAAGTATTCTTTGTTTTCGTCTTCCATAACGTGCGCGTTCGTTCCGAAAGTAATTTCGGACTGATTAAGCGAAACGGCAAAAATATCTTTATTCGCCACGAATGCCCACAGATACTCATCGTTCATCACGCTTTTTACGGAAAGTCTTTTTTTCGGATAAAAATAAGTCGGATCGCTAATAATTTTCGTCAGTACGTCGTTCATCGTTACAACGTCATTCCAGGTTACGTATACGTCGTCTTCGTTCTCATCCGGAGTTATGTCGCAATCTTTTACGAATTTCTTTAATTCCGTGTACCAACCGTCTTTAATTTTGACGTTCTTGCTTTTCGCCATCTCTAAAACGATCGTTTCTCTGAAACGTCTTTTTGCTTCTTCAAAAGAATCGAAAGACTCCGTTTTCAAAGCCTTGGGAAGGCAATCGCTTTCCCACCATTTTTTTCTTTGATTTTCGGTTGTGATTATTACGTATTTCATATGCTTTTCTCTCTTGTTCTAAAAATTTATTTTAAAAATTTACTTCTTTAAGATCTATTCCGGCTTTTTCAAAATAGCCGCGTAATTCGTCGAAAAATTCAATACCGCCTTCGACTAACGCCTCTACGAAAATCGGCAAAAAATATTCGTTTTCGATTGAGTTTTTGTGTTTTTCAATCAATTTCTTACATCTTTCAGTCATTGTCTTTGTCTCCTTATTATGCAAAATACGCCCATAAATAAAAATCAATTTTCTTAACAAGAGAAATAGTATTTAAACTCGTATTTTGCATTCCATATTTTATACAGAGGTCATCAAACTGCTTGGACAATTCATCTCGTTTAGCACAATCTATCAAACCTCCTGTCTTATAGTATTCATCCCAAAGTGAGCCATAAATTGCCAAGCCGTTTCCTTTTTTTGATCTACCTGGTATTTTTAACCCTTTTAAAACATTCTTATCAATTATAGGAGATGTATTATTCATTGTATGATACATTTTACTTGAAAACGACTTTTCATCTCTGCCTGTTTTTTTGCTAAGATCATTATAAACATTAGAAAAACCGGTATTTTTTCTCTTTTTTTCTTCATCAAAAGTGTTATAAAAATCATTATACCATGATTCTTTATGCCGTATTAACTTATAAAATGAATTGAATGCTTTTTGAAAATCCACGCACCTCTTATCACTTTTATCGTTTAATGAACTTAGACTATTATATAATCCCTGTATATGTAGATAATCTTTAGTTCCTTTCGTTATTTTTTCCTGTTTATTAACCGGTAAACTGCTAATATCAAAAACCATTTAGTATTTCCTCCGTAAATTTATGTATCTAAAAAATTTTAGACTTATAGGGTGATGTTTTAAGTCTATATAATTATACAATATTTGTTTTTTTATTTCGACTATTTTTGCAAATTTCTTGAAATTTTTTTAAGGCTTATCTTTAACGATATATTCCTTTTCGATTACGCGGATATTCGCTTTTTTTGCAAGCGTTATCGTGTTTCGCGTGCCTTTTGTGTTTGCGCTCACAAACGCGATCACTATTTTATTCTCAAAACCGCTTATATAATCTACCATTTGTTTGTTGCGTATAGGTCCTGCGCGTTTGCCGTACTTTTTCCACTCGGCGGGGAATATTTTTACTTGAGCATTATGTTTTTCGGCATAAAGTTCGCCTAATTTATCCGCGCCGACGCAATGTCCGCTGACGATTTCTATATCTGTTCGCCCCGCCTCGGCAATAACGTCGTTTATAGTTTTTCCAAGCAAATCGTAATCGTCGAAACGTCTGCCGCCGCAAACGAGAATTCTTAATTTATCCATTTTACCTTTCCAAATATTTTTTCAGCCAAACCATATCTTCTTCTTTGCGTATCAAACGCATATCGTACAATGCTCTGTTGAGCCGTCTTGCCCTTTCGCTTTTTTCGGGGAAAGCCACGAGGCAATCCTTTTTCAGAGCCGCAAGCCGTTCGATATTTGCCATAGTTCCGCGCGTTTCGTCATTTAAGATCATAAAACCCTCATCCGCATCGACAGCCATCTGCTCGTCTTTTCTTTTATAAAATTCGTAGCCCTTATCGAATTTATTCACGCCGATTTTCTTTTCTTCCCAGCCGCCCACGTTTATCCTTACGCGGTCGCCGCTATAATAAACCACGACGTTTTTATACCCGTTTTCAACAAGGAATTTTTGAATTTCCAAATCCGCGCCCTTACAGTCGCCTATAACGAATTTATGCCCGAGGTTCATAAAATCCACGAGTTTATCCTTGATTTCAACCGTCAATTCGTTCACCGTCTGCGAGCCGCCGAGAAAAATCGTCTTGCGATAAGTGTTTTTATCTATCGGGGTGAGTTTGTCGTTTTCTTCCCAAAAATGTTCCATTTCTCCGTAATATTTCCGAGATTCGTCTGCCTGACGAAAAACCGTATAATCTTCTTTCTTTTTCCCGCAGATTCGGCAGCGTTCGCCGACGCTCCCGCCGATTTCGTTGCGCCATACGTATTTACGCCAGATAACGACAGGCGCATATTCGTGCTTATGGTCTGCGCGGGAACTCGGCTTTGCTTTCGATTCCGGTTTTGCCCCGACTTTTTCGCTGTTCGCCTTTTCATAAAACCGATTTTCCCGCGCGCGTTGCTGACGTTTATCATCGTCGAACCACGTATCGACTAATTTTTTATACAGACTTTTTTCGGACATATATTCTATCTTTTCTCCCATGCCGGACAAGAATAATACGAACCATGGTCTTGCGTCGCGTTTTCAGGTTAAGACGCGGCGCGCGAACGCCTTAATATACCAATATAAGACGGTCGCGGAACAATGTATTAGCCTGAAAACACGGCGCAAGACCGAGTTCAAACACAATCACCTGTGGCTATCAATTTCCCTATTATTTCTTCTTTTATCATAAATCGAATAATTTCAAAAACTCGTCGAAAGTTATAGTCGGCGCGTCGATTTTCGCCGCGTCTGCCACGTATTTTCGATGCGGGTTTATAAGCAATTTCGAGCGGGTCAATCCTTTCATCGCAAAACCCGGCGTATGAACGAAATTATATCTCGACAATTTTAACGCCGACAACGCCTTTTCGTCGTAATCCACGACGTAACATACGTCGTATTCTTCGGGCAACTTCGGCAATCGATTTACGCCGTCCACTTTTTCGAGAATAGACAAATCCTCTTTGCTCGGCGTACCGTAAACGAAATTAAGTTCGGCAATAAGTCGTTTATCCCCATATTTAACGGCAGAAAGATAAAGCGGATTCTTTTTTATATTTCCGCGCGGCGGTACGGTGTTTTCATCGTCGGTAAATTCTTTTATCATCGCAAAAATCGATTCTACGGAAGCGTATTTTACGATCTTGAATTCGATACCGTTTACTTCTGCGTAAACGTTGAATTGCATCGAGTTCGGCGCGCCGTATTCGTAATATACGCTTATACCGTATTCTTCCCATTTTGCGGCGTAAAAGGTCGCGTGTCGGTTGCGGATATTTTCCCGTTCGCGCTCGTATCTTTCAATCTCGCTTTTCACCGTTTCAAAAGCGGAATTTTCCAGCCATAATACCTTGTTATACGACTTTATAAACGGACTTCCGACCGTATATCCGAATCGCCCGTCTCCGCATTCGCGAATTCTACAATATAAATCGTACCCGTCGTCGTTTTTAGCCCTGATTTCCGCGCTTTTGATTTCCTTTATAAAAGTCTTTCCGTCGCGATAAAACTTATTTTCGCAAGTTTCGGGGAAACTCAAATCTTCCATACCCTTTAATTTTTCGTATACGTAAAAAACGATTTCGTCGTCGGGTAAGTTTTTATAATTTACTTCGAGAAATTTCGCTATCGACCGAAGCGAAAATTTATCGGTTTTGCATTTCCTTCTTGCAAGTTCCAACGTATCGACGGTTTCATTTTTCAGCAACGGCATCCCCGCTTTTTTAAGCGCGGAATTTATGAATTTTATACCGAAGCCGATATTATGCGACACGAGCGTATCGTTGCCGATAAAGTTTATAAAGTCGGACAACACGTCGTTTATACCCGACTTTTCGGATAAATCGACGTTCCGTATACCGGTAAGTCGTTCCGTTTCTTCGGATAACGGCGCGACGGGTTTTATTAACGACGAAAACCTTTCCGCAATCGCTCCGTTTCTGATTTTTAACGCCGATAACTTTATTATTTCGCAGGTGTCGACGTAGAGCCCGCTCGTTTCTGTATCTATTACGACGTAATTATTCACTTTGTCTCTCCAACGCTTTAAGCAAATACTCTAATTCTTCTTCGCTTTGTACGACTTTCGCGACTTCGGTAAGCGGAGTATCTTTAGTTACGGTTTTCGCGTATTCTATAATTTCTTTTCTCATATTTTCGCCGCCGTTTTCTCTTTGATTTCTTTAATTTCGGAACTTACGAGCGTGTCTTTTTCTTGCAGCCGTTTTGCAAGCGCTTCTAAAAA
>SAMEA104315429__coassemble_1722_pt1 | contig 10167 bp, 7 predicted proteins | sample SAMEA104315429__metabat2_high_PE_007 | metagenome-assembled genome bin SAMEA104315429 (sample SAMEA104315429) | gut metagenome | biome: Monkey gut; feature: monkey-associated habitat; material: faeces | place: China | collected 2013 | reverse complement strand
GTCCTGATTCTCACGGACTGTCATTGCAAGAAAGCGTAGCGACCGCGGCAATCCCGAAGATTGGAGTACGAGCGATTGTACACGTGTCATTCTGAGGCTCTGCCGAAGAATCTCCCGGAAGGGCAAACCTTGCAGACTTAATATTACTCCGTCATCGATGGCGAAGTGTTGAACGTTGAGTTTTGAGTTTTGAGTGTTGAGTGATATATCTCCCTTGCGGGAGATGTTTTTCGGCATTTCATATTAACTTTTCACGTTTCAAAAAGTATAAAACCCCGTCCGACTGTTCAAAATAGTCGAAGGGGGTATTTTTATGAGTAAAAAGAAAAAACACCCGGTCAGGAAAATGACCGAAGAAGACTACGAAAACTATATTATGTCGCTTAAAGACGAAAAACCGATCGAAGCAATCGCTCCCGAAAAAGAAAAATAAAAACGAAAATTACCGTATATCGGAAAATCAGGCGCAATCTATTGATTTTTCTGCGAAAAAGTGGTATAATTCTTACGTTACTTACATTTAACCGTATTGTAGCGGTTCCGGAGAAAAACATGATAGAGATCGTCGAAGCGAAAACCAGATCGCAAATGAAAAAATTCGCGACGTTTCCCCTTAAATTGTATAAGGGCAATCCTTATTACGTGCCGTCGTTCACCCACGACGAGCGGAACGTCAAAAATACGAAAGTGAATTTTGCCGCCGTCGGGTGCGACGTCAGATGTTTTCTGGCGTATAAAGACGGAAAACTCGCGGGGAGGATAGCGGGCATTATAGTACGCGCCTCCAACGAAAAATTCGGCGAAAAACGCATAAGGTTTTCACGGTTCGATTTTATCGAAGACAAAGACGTGGCGGCTGCGCTTCTCGGCGCGGTTGCCGATTTCGGAAGAGAAAACGGAATGACCGAAATGCACGGTCCGTGGGGATTCAACGACACCGACAGGGAAGGTATGCTTACGGTCGGCTTCGATATGATTTCGACTTACGCCACGAACTACAATTACGAATATTATCCTCGTATCATGGAAGAACTCGGATACAAAAAAGAGAGCGAATGGGTAGAACTTAAATTCGATCTTTCGGTTTACGACGAAAGATTCGAAAAGTTGAGCGAACTCGTCGCCAGAAGGTCGGGGCTTAAAGAACTCGCGGGGGTTATGTCGATCGGGCAGATCGTCAAAAAATACGGCGATAAATTCTTCGACTGTTATAATGCCGCCTATAAAGATCTCGATTGCTATATCGAGATAAAAGGCGACGCTAAAAAGAACGTGTTGAAACAATTCGCGTCGGTCATCAACGAGGATTATTTTTCTGTGATAGTGGACGAAAAGACGGACAAAGTCGTGGCTTTCGGCGTTGCCATCCCGTCTATCGGGCATGTTATCAACAAGCATAAAGGCGCGACCCTTTTGAGCGTACCCGGATTGCTTAAAGCGATTAAACATCCCGTCGCGCTCGAACTCACGCTTATAGGCGTAACGCCCGAATATCGCAATACCGGCGTTACCGCCATGATAATGGAGAGGATGTGGAAGAACATTAAGAGGAACGGCATCACCGAGGTCGTCGGCAACCCTATGCTTACCACCAACGTGAGAGTTCTGGCGCAGTGGAAGAGCATCCCGCACGAGATAATCAAACGCCGCCAAACTTACATAACCGAAATTTTATAAATCCGAAATAACGCAAAGCGACCCGACGGGTCGCTTTTTTTTGTACGTTTTATATATTTATATATAAAAACGTTTGGAATTTGACGAAATTTATGTTAAAATACTGTCGTATATAATTTTCGGAGAACGTAAGTTATGCAAAACAGAATCGCAATAAAAACGCTTTATAAAGACAGCGGTCTTTACGGTGGCAAAACCGTTACGGTAAAAGGCTGGGCGCGTACCGTCCGCGACGGTAAAGAGTTCGGGTTTATCGACCTTAACGACGGAAGTTCGTTCAAGGGCGTGCAGATCGTTTTCGAAAGGGCAAACCTTGAAAATTACGACGAAATCGCCCGTCAGAACGTAGGCGCGTCGCTTACGGTAAAGGGCACGCTCGTTTTGACGCCCGAAGCCAAACAACCGTTTGAAATCAAGGCGAACAAGATAACGGTCGAAGGGCCTTCTTCGCCCGACTATCCTTTGCAGAAGAAAAGACACTCGCTCGAATACCTGCGCGAAATCGCGTATCTTCGTCCGAGAACCAACACTTTCGGCGCGGTGTTCCGCATAAGAAGCGAAGCGGCTTTCGCCATACACGAATTTTTCAATTCCCGCGGGTTCGTCTACGTACACACGCCGCTCATAACGGGCAGCGATTGCGAAGGCGCGGGCGCGATGTTTCAGGTTACCACTCTTCCGCTTGCAGACGTACCAAAGAAAGACGGCAAAGTAGACTACACGCAAGACTTTTTCGGTAAACAAGCCTCGCTCACGGTTTCGGGGCAACTTTCCGCCGAAGCCTACGCCATGGCGTTCGGAAGCGTGTATACTTTCGGACCTACTTTCAGGGCGGAAAAGTCCAACACCACGAGACACGCGGCGGAATTCTGGATGATTGAACCCGAAATGGCGTTTGCGGACCTTTTCGACGATATGGACGTTGCCGAAGCGATGGTAAAACATATAATCCGCCACGTCATGAAAACTTGCCCCGACGAACTCGCGTTCCTTAACTCTTTCGTCGATAAAGGGCTTCTGGACAGGCTCAACAACGTTGAAAGCAACGAATTCGTAAGGCTTCCGTACACCGAAGCGATCAAAATACTCGAACCCGTCAAAGATAAGTTCGAATTCCCCGTGTACTGGGGTTGCGATTTGCAGAGCGAACACGAGAGATATCTCACAGAACAGGTTTACGGCAAACCCGTGTTCCTTACCGACTATCCCAAGGAAATCAAGGCGTTTTACATGCGCCTTAACGACGACGGAAAGACCGTCGCGGCGGCGGACCTGCTCGTTCCGGGCATCGGCGAACTTATCGGCGGCAGTCAGAGAGAAGAGCGTTACGACGTACTCGTAAACAGAATAAAAGAACTCGGCATGAAACCCGAAGATTACGACTGGTACTTAAATCTTCGTAAATACGGCGGCGTAACCCACTCGGGATTCGGGCTCGGTTTCGAAAGAATGATAATGTACTTAACGGGCATAGGCAACATCCGCGACGTAATACCGTTCCCGCGCACCGTCGGCAACCTCGAATATTGAGATCCCGGAAGGGTGGTTTTCCGCGGAGCGGACGGTTAAAAACGAAAGGCAAACAAATAACGATTCAGGAAGGCTATCGTGAAGATAATAATAGACGCTTACGGCGGAGATAATTCGCCCGTCGAAATAGTAAAAGGCGCGCTTGCCGCGCTCAAAGAAAAAGAAAATTTTGACATCGTGCTGGTCGGCAAAGAGGGCGGAATAAAAAGCGTTCTCGCCGAAGAAGAGTACGATACGCTCCGCGTTTCGGTGGTCGACGCAGACGAGGTTATCGGTTGCGACGAAACTCCTACGGAGGCTATCCGTAAAAAACCGGATTCGTCCGTCGTGAAGTGCGTCAAACTTCTCAAAGAAGACGAAAACGCTTCTGCGTTCGTTTCGGCGGGCTCTACGGGGGCCGTTCTCACGGCTGCGGTACTTCTTTCGCCGAGAATAAAAGGCGTAAACAGACCCGCGCTCGCTCCGCTTTTGCCGAATATGAAAGACGGCGAAACCTTGTTTCTCGACTGCGGCGCGAACGCCGATTGCAAGCCGATAAATCTTCAACAGTTTGCGGTTATGGGCAGCGTGTATATGAATCAGGTAAAGGGCGTAAAACAGCCTAAGGTCGCGTTGCTTTCAAACGGCACGGAAGACGCCAAGGGCAACGCTCTTACCAAAGAAGCGTTCGTCCTGCTCAAAAACACCCCGTCCGTGAACTTCGTCGGCAATATGGAAGCGAGGGATATTCTTTCGGGCGAGTACGACGTAGTAGTAACCGACGGTTTCTACGGCAATATCGCTCTTAAATCGATGGAAGGCATAGTGTCGTGCATATTCTCCGAATTAAAAACGCAGATTTACTCTTCATTGAAGGGTAAAATCGGCGGTATGCTTCTTAAAAAATCTTTCAAAAAGGTCAAAGACAAACTCGATTACAATAAAAAAGGCGGAGCGTTGCTTCTCGGTATGAAAAAGACGGTAGTCAAAGCGCACGGATCCTCCAAAGCGGAAGCATTCAAAAACGCGGTTCTTCAGGCTTACGAGTGTTCTTCGCTGGACGTTTCCGAAAAGATTTCCGAAGAGATAGCCGCATTAAGCGGTGAAAGCGTATGATATTCGACGTAGCCTCCTGCGAAGAGATAATCGGTTTTTCGTTCAAGGATAAAAACCTGCTTCGCCAATGTTTTACTCACGCTTCGTATACGCACGAGCATCCGTCTTTTCAGAATAACGAAAGACTCGAATTTTTCGGCGATTCCGTTCTCGGATATTGCGTTTCGGAGTATCTTTATAAGAATTATCCGAATTCCGACGAAGGCGCGCTTACCGAAATCAAACAAAGTCTGGTTTCGCATAAACCGCTTTCCGAAGCGATTCAGAGGCTCGGTTTAGACGAGTACGTTCTGTACGGCGAGGGCGAAAGGAAAAATCTCAAAAACCACTCCGCGGCTTGCGAAAATCTCTTCGAAGCCATAGTGGCGGGGATATATCTCGACGAAGACGGCGGGCTTGAAAGGGCTAAAAAGTTTATTTTCGACGAACTTTCGTCGTTGCTCCCGAAGACCGCTCCCGCAAAAGCGACGAAAAAATCCGAAAAACGAACGCCCGTAAAAGACCCGAAAAATCTTTTGCAGGAATACGTTCAGAAATATAAAAAAGGCAAAATAGAGTATATCGTCAAAGGTCGAAAAGGACCGGATCACAATCCGACCTTCGTCGTGTCTTTGGCGGTAGACGGAAAAGAGATTGCCGAAGCGGAAGGCAATTCTAAAAAAGAAGCCGAAAAGATTTGCGCCGAAAAAGGGCTTAAACGCCTGACTACGAAGCAAAAATCTTACGCGGCGAAAGGCGAAAAGCCCGCCAAAAACAAATCCGCCGAAAAAACGGATAAGCCGAAAGGCAAGTCCAAAGCAAAAAGCGGTAAAACCGCCGCAAAAAAAAAGAATTAACAAGGAGTAACAAGTGGATTTCAAAAAGGTTGAACTTATCGGTTTCAAATCCTTTGCCGATAAACAAGAAATCAGGTTCGATAACGGCGTTACCTGTATAGTCGGTCCGAACGGTTGCGGAAAGAGTAACGTTGCGGACGCTATCAGGTGGGTGCTCGGCGAAATGTCCGCCAAGACCATGCGCGGAACGAGCATGCAAGACGTTATCTTCAACGGCACGCAGAACAGAAAATCGCTTTCTTACTGCGAAGTTTCGCTGACCTTCGACAACACCGGTCGTATTTTCAAGAGTTACGACGTCGACGAGGTTGTGTTCACGCGTAAACTTTTCCGTTCGGGCGAAAGCGAATACTATATAAACAAAACGCCGGCAAGACTGCGCGACATAGTAGACGCGTTGCACGAATGCGGCGTAAGTAAAGAAGGGTATACGATTATCGGGCAGGGCAAAGTTTCCGAAATTCTGTCGTCGAAGCCCGAAGACCGCCGCGCCATTTTCGAAGAAGCGGTAGGCATCGCGAAGACCAAAGCCAAAAGGCTCGAAACCATGCGTAAACTCGACAGAACGCGCGACAATATCAGCCGTATAGTCGATATTACCACCGAACTCGAAAGGCAGATCGAACCCCTTACCAAACAAGCGGAAAAAACGAGAACTTACAACGCTTTGAGCGAACAACTCAAATTCCACGAAGTCAACCACTTCCTTTATAAGAGCGAACACGCGCAGGAAGAAAAAGACCGCGTAACGGGTAAAATCGCCGAAATCAACGCCGAAATCGAGCGCAGAAACGCCGAACTTGAACAGGCTGTAAAAGACTACGACGAGCATATTCTGCTTATCGCGCAAGCCGACGAATACGTCAAAGCGATAAACGAACAACTCATCGAAAAGAGCGCGGAATACGAACGTCAATCGGGCACGGCGAATCTGTACAAAGAAAAAATCAACTATTTCAAAAGCGAAACCGAAAGACTTAAAGCCGAAACGGAAGCGGCGAAAAAACATATTATCGAACTTGTGGAAAAAGCGAAAGAAAGACAGGATCACGCAAATTCGCTTAAACGCGAGAACGTCGAACTCAACGGCAGGTCGGCTAAAATAAGCGCGGAACTTGCCGAAGTCGTCGCTATAATCACCGAGGGCGAACTCAAAGCCGAAACAGCGAGAAGGGCGCTTATGGAAAGCGTCGAGTCGCTTGCCGACATCAAGCAGAACATAGGTTCTCTGACGGCTGAAAAGGGCGCGCTTGCCGAAAAAGAGCAGGAAACTCTCGATAAAACCGCCGCGACCATAGCCCGTAAAGAGGCTCTCGAAAACGATAAAAAGGCAAAGGAAGAACAACTCGTCCGCGTCGAAAAACAGACGCAGAGGACGAAAGACGAGATAAGGGACGCCGAAAGCGATATCGTTACGACGAACAAGGTTATATCCGAAATCAACTCCAAACTCTATTCGCTCAACGCACAGATATCTTCGCTCGAATCGAATAAAAAGGTCTATCAGAATCTTAAAGAGAGTTACGGCGGATATTCCGACGCGGTAAAGCGTTTAATGCAGGCGTGCAAGCAAAATCCCGAACTCGGCAAACGCAGCAAAGGCGTTGTCGCGAACGCCATTCATACCGAAGCGAAATACGAACTCGCGATAGAAACCGCGCTCGGCGGAGCGGCGCAGAATATCGTAACCGCCACCCCCGACGACGCTCAGGCGCTTATGAACTTTATGAAGAGAAACGAACTCGGCAGAGCGACTTTCCTTCCGATAACGTCCATAAAGCCGCGCGGCGAAGGCTCTGAAATCCGCAGAGCGCTCGGCGATCGCGGCGCGCTGGGGCTTGCCCGCGAACTCGTCAAATTCGACGATTATTACGATAAAATCGTATCTTTCCTTCTCGGCAATACCTTGATCGTAGACGATCTCGAAAACGGTAAGACGATAGCGCAACGCTACGGCTTCGCGTTCAAGATAGTTACGCTCGACGGCGACGTTCTCGCGTCCAACGGCTCGATGACGGGCGGTTCGCGCCGTCAGACTACTTCGGGCTTCCTTTCGATGGACAGAAAAATGGAAGACATCGGCAAAGAAGTTCAGACGAAGAAAGAGCGTATGACGATGTACGAGAACGATAAAAAGCAACTCGAAAGTCAGGTCGAAGAGCAGAGAAACGAACTCGGCAATCTCAATACCAAATTACAGGAACTCCGTCAGGAAGCGGTCGCTTTAAGAGAGCAGATCGCGGCGAACGAAGGTATGATCGCCGATTACGAAACGGAAATCAACTCCCTTAAAAACACGGCGGCGTACATTCGCGCGAAACTCAACGAAATCGGTGAAAAATTCACCGCGGTCGAAGAAGGCAACAAAGCCGAAGAAGAGAGAAAATCGTCCGCTTCGTTCGACGAAGAAAAACATCGCGAGATGTTCGATGAATACAGAAAGAAACGCGAAGCGCTTACCGCAGAAAGCGCGGAAGTCAGAACGCGACTTTCGTTCATCGAAGGCGAAATCAAAAAAGCCGAACTCGAAGCCGAGCAGGCTCTCGAAGAAAAGGCGGAAACCGAAAATCTCGTTCACAGAAACGAAGAAAGCATTCAGACGGATACCATTACGATGAACAGGTATATCGACGAGTGCGAAAAAGTCGCTCTTACCGAAACGCAGAAAGAAGTGCTTAACACTCTCCGCGATAAACGCGCTTCCATGGAAAAGAAGAAAGACGCGCTTAACGAACAGGTAAAGCAGGACAATCTCACCCGCGACGCTCTGACGGCAGAAATCAATAAACTTACCGAAAATCGCTACGGCGAAGAAAACGGACTTGCGAAGATAGACGCGGAACTCGAATTTTTGGGTCAACGCGTTCAGGAAGAATACGGGCTCGACTACGAAGCCGCGCTTCCGCTCAAATCCGACGTTTACGACAATACCGAGGGCGAAGAAGAGATTAAACGCTTAAAGCGCAGAATCAATGCGCTCGGAGCGGTCAACCCCAACGCTATCGAAGACTTCGAAGCCGTCAACGAAAGGTACACCGAAATGGCTACCCAACGCGACGACCTTATGAAAGCCGAAGACGATTTGAAAGAAGTCATTACCCAACTTACCACCGAAATGAGTACCAAGTTTGCGGTCGGCTTCGCCAAAATCCGTCAGAATTTCTCAAGGATATTCAAAGAATTGTTCGGCGGCGGCAGCGCGGATTTGATTCTCGACGAAACCGATACCGACGATCCGCTCGAACAGGGCGTAGAAATCGTCGCAGAACCGCCGGGGAAGAAATTGCAGAAAATATCCCTTCTTTCGGGCGGCGAAATGGCTCTTACCGCTATCGCGATATTGTTCGCCATACTTAAACTTCGTCCGATGCCGTTCGTAGTACTCGACGAAATCGAAGCGGCTCTCGACGACGCCAACGTAGAAAGATTCGCAAACTATATCAACAACTTCGCGCAGGATACGCAGTTCATAGTAATCACGCACAAAAAGGTTACCATGGAACACGCGGACGCTTTGTACGGCGTAACGATGCAGGAAAAAGGCGTTTCGAAGATCGTTTCCGTCAAACTCGCCGAAGTCGTGGACGAATTGGGTGCGTGATATGGGATTTTTCGGCAAAATAAAAGACGCCCTTAAAAAGACAAAAGAAGGGCTGGGAAATAAACTTCGCGTGCTTTTCGCCCGCGATAAAATAGGCGAAGACTTTTACGACGATTTGCTCGACGCTCTCATCTCGTCCGATATTTCCGGCGGACGAGATAGTCGAAAGCGTTCGCGATCGAATGATAGAAGAAAAGGTCAAGGATAAAGAAGTCGCGGTTGAAGCCCTTCGCGACGCGCTTAAAGACTGTCTGAATAACGCCGACGAATTCGATTTCGACACCCCAGCCGTGCTTATGGTAATAGGCGTAAACGGAGTGGGTAAAACCACCTCGATAGGCAAATTGGCGCATAAATTCGTAGAAGAAGGCAAAAGCGTTACCATAGCGGCGGCGGATACTTTCCGCGCGGCGGCAAGCGACCAACTCGAAATCTGGGCGAAACGCGCCAAAGTCAAGATAGTAAAGAGCGAAGAAGGCAGCGACCCGTCTGCGGTCGTGTTCGACGCGCTTACTTCCGTCAAGGCTCGCGGAACGGACGTCCTCATAATCGACACGGCGGGCAGACTTCATACCAAGTCCAACTTAATGGAAGAACTTCGTAAAATGTCGCGGATAGTCGAAAGGGAATACCCCGAAGCCGATTTCCGTAAACTCATCGCGCTCGACTCGACTACGGGGCAGAACGCTTTGAATCAGGTAGAAGTGTTCAACGAAGCGGTCGGCATAGACGGCGTGATTTTAACCAAACTCGACGGCACGGCGAAAGGCGGTTTTATCGTTTCGCTCTGTAACGAACTGCAAGTTCCCGTCGTGTACGTGGGCGTGGGCGAAAAACTCGACGACATCGAAGATTTCGACGCGGACTCTTTCGTAGAAGGGATAATTTAACCGACGAAAAGACGGCAGGTTTTTCAGTCTCGCAACGAAGGTCGGACGAAAAAGAAAAACGAAGTAAAACGCGGAAAACAGCCGGATATTTCGGCGGGTGGTCCGATTATAAAAAATACCGCGCGATTGCAGTTAAATCTGCAATCGCGCGGTATTTTTATTGTCCGACGTACTATTCGGTAATTTTATAGGTGGGTACGAGTTTCTGTACGAGATATTTCATGCGGTCGGTTTCTTCGTAAGCCGCCGAATACAAATCTTCCATATTCTTCCAGAAATTTTCTTCGTCGAATTTAATCGGTTGGGCGATATTTATAAGCCCGTTCGCCGTTTTCTGTAAGCCCTCTTCGCTCATAAGGCGTTCTTCGTAGAGTTTTTCGCCGGGGCGAAGACCCGTGCATACGATGTCGATATCCACGCCGGGTTCGAGTCCGGATAACTTTATAAGGTTGTACGCAAGGTCGTAAATTCTGACCGGCTCGCCCATATCGAGTACGAAAATCTGACCGCCTTTCGCATACGCGCCCGCCTGCAAAAC
>SAMEA104315429__coassemble_1693_pt1 | contig 10280 bp, 6 predicted proteins | sample SAMEA104315429__metabat2_high_PE_007 | metagenome-assembled genome bin SAMEA104315429 (sample SAMEA104315429) | gut metagenome | biome: Monkey gut; feature: monkey-associated habitat; material: faeces | place: China | collected 2013 | reverse complement strand
GATAGTAAAGGTTAAACTTTCCGATCTCGGATTGTCCTCTACCAACTATCATATCGAATTCAAGGTTGCCGACAACGTAGCGGACTACGACCACGTAGAACTCTATCGTTCGGGCGACGCCGCGCCTATCGGCAGACTCAACTATTCTTACGGTTATTAAAAAATAAAGGCGCAAGGCGGCGAAGTTTTCGTAATAAACTCCGCCGCCGAATCGCAAGAAAACGATAAAATTATGAAAAAATTGCTTTTGATTATCTTATCTGCGATTAGCGTTTTTTCGGTAGCGGGCTGCAAAGCGAAAACGACGGAGAAAAAGCCGAAGGGCGATTATAAAATCGCTTTTTTAGGCGATTCTTTAACGGATAAAGGAGTTTACTCCGAGCAGGTTACGATTCACTACACCGATTACGTGTACGACAACGCTTCTTTCGTTTCGGGCATACAGAACGTCGGTTACGCAGGCTCGTGCATAGCGGGGCTGCCGAACAAAGCGGGCGTAAACCCGTCTTTTACGCAGAGATACAGCCAAATCGATTCCGACGCGAACGTAGTTATAGTACTCGGCGGAACGAACGATTTCGGATACGGGTCTTCCACCCTGCCGAATCCGCTCGGAGTTTACGGCGACGAAACGGCTGAAACTTTTTACGGCGGGCTTAAAGTTCTTATAGACGGACTCGGAACGAACTACCCCGAAGCGAAAGTTATTTTCGTTACTCCCCTTTACCGCAGAGAACAGGAATCGAACGGTATACCCAACAAAAACAAATACGGCTATACCCTTGCGGAATACGTCGAAGCGATAAAGGCAACCTGCGAAGCGAGAGATATCACGTGTTTCGACGCGTTCAACGACCTTAGCGAAATAGACGCTTTCACTTACGAAGAATACGAAATAGACGGACTTCATCTCAACGATAAAGGCAACGTTCTGTTAGGTAAATATCTGGTTAAAAAACTGGCGGCAACGCTTGATTAAAGGTAATGTTTATGGATTACGAATTCAACGACAAAAACGGCATTTTCACAATCTATAACCCCGAAACGGGCAAAGATTGGAGCAACCACTTCTTCAACGATTTAAGTTATATTTTAAGCGTTACGCACACGGGTTCGACCTTTTCGCGCTACGTGGACAAGAACTCCGTGCAGGTAACTCTCGACTGCCCGCTTTCGTCGTTTTTATATCTTCGCGACGCGGAAAGCAAAAAATACTGGAACATATCGGGATATCCTTCCCTTAACAAGATAAAAAATTACAAATGCGAACACGGGCAGCAATTCACCCGCATTTCGTCAAAGGCGAATAAAATCGCAGGATCGATAACCTACGCGATTGCGCCCGACGACACGCGCGAAGTATGGAAAGTAACCCTTAAAAACGAAGACGACAAACCGAGAACGATAGATATCTTTCCGATTACCGCTTTCGACTTGAACGGATTCGCTCAACCCGTTTATTACAGTTCGGTAACGACTTCTTTTACGGAATTCGTGAGCGAGGCTAACGCCGTATTCAACGAAAACCGCGACCCGTACCGCCCGCACGAATTGTCTTCGGGCTATATAACTTCGAGCGAACCCGTGTATTCTTACGACGGCAATTACGAGAAGTTTATAGGCACTATGGGCTCGCAAACCAAGCCGTATATACTCGAACGCGGGCTCGACTGTACTAAATCTACCGCAACGGTAAGAACGCGCGGCGGAATACTTCAAAACCGCGTAACCCTTAACCCGAACGAAACCAAAACCGTATACTACGTTCTCGGACTTATCAGGTCGAAGGACGAACTTATAAACAGGCGCGACGAGATAATTTCGTCGTGCGAAAAAATCGTAGCGGACGCTGAAAACGGCGAAAACCGCTTCGGCAACCTGCGCACGAAATGCCCCGAACCGCAGTTCAACCGTATTCTTAATTTCTGGGCGGAACATCAGGTTTCGTACTGTATGCTCGGCAAAAAAGCCGTAAGAGATAACGCTCAACTCGGCATGGCTATGCTCAACTTCAATCTGCCGCTCGCCAAAAAGACGATAGACGAGTGCGTGGCGCATCAATACATAGACGGACACGCCGTACTCACCTGGTACCCCTATTTAGAGCCGAATATCTATTCCGACCCGTCCGCCTGGATGATCTACGCGGCTTGCGGGTACGTAAAAGAATCGGGCGATTTCGATTATCTTAAACGCGAACTCGATTATTTAGACGGCGGCAAAGCGACCGTTTACGAACACCTGAAACAGGCAATAAAGTGGTTTGAAAGAAAGGACAACTACGGCGTTCACGGTCTGCCGAGAATACACCACGCAGACTGGAACGACGCGCTTAACATTCCCGACGAAAAAGCCGAATCCGTCTTAATGGCGATGCTTATCTGCAAAGCCTACGACGATATGATAGAACTCTCCTCTTATATCGGCGACGCGGATTACGCCGACGCGCTTAAAAAGGCGAAGAGAAAACTCGTTAAAATTACCAACGAAAAGGCGTTCAACGGCGATTACTATATCCGCGCGTTGTCTAAATTCGGGGTCGTAGGCGACAAAACCTGCGAAAACGGCGGAAAGATTTACGTCAACACGCAGAGTTGGGCTATTCTTTCGGGCGTTTGCCCCGTCGAGAGGCTCGATAAAGTCATATCCGCCATGGATTCGACCGAAACGAACGAAGGCATACCGATGTGCGTTCCGCCCTATAAGACTTACGACGAAACCGTAGGCAGAATGAGCGGCATGCTCCCGGGAGTTTACGAAAACGGCGGCATTTACAATCACGCGGGATGCTTTAAGGTAATGGCGGACTGCAAACTCGGTCGCGGCGACAACGCCGTAAACACGCTTAAAAAAATCGCGCCCGACGGAAAATTCAACCCGTCGTCGAAGACCACCACCGAACCTTACGTTTTCACTAACTGCTACTTAAAGCATCCGTCGGTAGATATGCAGGTAGGATTTTCCTGGCAGACGGGCACTTCCGCCTGGGGGCTTATGTGCTATTACGAAGGCATTTTAGGGCTTCAACGCGGTTACGACGGATTGCATATAAACCCCGCTATTCCTTCGGCGTGGAAAACGTGCGAAGCGTACAGAAATTATCGCGGCAACCGCCTGCACGTAAAATATTTCAACAAAGGCGGTAAAACCGTAAAACTTACCGTAGACGGAACGAAAATCAAAGGCAACGTCGTTCCGCTCTTCGACGATAACGCCGAACACGAAATCAGGGTCGACTTAATCTGATGCGCGAAAAATATCTCGTAATGAGTCTCGACGACGGTACTCGTCAGGACGAAAGAGTAATTTCGATTTTCAAAAAATACGGACTTACCGCCACTTTCAATCTGAACGGCGGCAGGCTCGGCGAAATCGAAGAAATACCTATTCCCGCTTACGACGGGCGACCGCTACGGCACGACAAAGTTACCGCGAAACAAGTGATAAACGGCTTATACGACGGTTTCGAGGTGGCGTGCCACGGTTTTACGCACGCGTATCTGCCGAGCCTTACGGGGTCGGAAGCGAAAAAGGAAATCGACGACGACTACGACGAAATCTTTCGTCTTACGGGGTTACCTCCGCGAGGCATCGCCTACGCGGGTCCCACCCCGAATTATACGGAAGAAGTTATACGGATTCTCGAAAAAGACCGCCGACTTTCGTACGGCAGGACGATCGACGAAACTCACGGGTTTTCGATTCCGACCGACTTTTTCAGGTGGAATCCGACCTGTCAGTTTCGCGGCGACGAATTATTGCCGCGCGCGGAAGAATTTTTTAATCTTCGCCCCGATAGCAGCGACGCGCTGTTTTTCGTATGGGGACATTCCTACGAATTCGATTTATCGTCGGCGTGCTGGGATAAACTCGAATATTTCTGCAAAGAAGTCGCCGCGAGAAAGGACGTAACCTGCCTTACCTGCGCGGAATTTTACGACACGGAGATTTCGCGATGAAAAAATTTTTTTGTTGCCTGATTGCGGCGATTATATGCGTTTTTGCCGCTGCCGGCTGTAAAAAGACGCCCGAAAAAGAAATGAACCAACCTAAAAAGTATTTCACGCTGAGTTTCGACGACGGAACTTACGAAGACGAAAAACTAATCGCGTTACTCAAAAAATACGATATACCCGCTACTTTTTGCATAAACACCGGTCTTATGGACGGCAACGACGTTATAGAAGTCGCGGGAAACTGGCGCAGAATGGACTTCGATTACGCGAAAGACAACTCCGTTTACGACGGCTTCGACGTGATTTCGCACGCGTACACGCACAAAGAATTTACTTTTCTGTCGGACGACCAAATTACGGCGCAGATCGAAAACGACAGCGCGAAAATCGCCGAACTTACGGGCAAAAAGCCCGTCGGCGCAGCCTACCCCGGCGGAACGGCGTATTACGACGACCACGTTATAAGCGTATTGCTTTCGTCCACCGACGTTCGCTTCGCAAGAGATACCGACGACACTTACGGCTTTACTCTCCCGCAGAATTTTATGGCGTGGAAGCCGACTTGCAGTCTGCTTGACGACAGGCTTATGCAGACTGCAAAGCGGTTCGTCGAAGCGACCGCGACCGAAGACATGCTGTTTTACGGCTGGGATCACCCGTGGGCAATCACGGCTTATAACGCGTGGAATAAAGTCGAACGGTTTTTGAAGTATATCTCCGAACAGGACGATATCGTCTGCGTTACAAACACCCGATTTTACGAATTATATAAAAACAAAATAAAATCGAAAGGTCTTTGGGAATGAAGAAAACTATCCGAATATTTATCGCGGCTCTGCTTATAGCGTGCGTTATGCCGTTTGCTTATACGTCGGCAAACGCCGACTGGTTTCCCGACGATACGTTTGCAACGGAAACCATGCCCGAAAGCGGGCTGTATAACCCGCCGATATCGATTGCCGAAGTAACTTCGGCTGATACGCTCGAAAGTTTCAAAAACGACGATTTACCCGTTCAGGCTATACTTTCGCTTGACGAAAACGGCAAAGTTGTCGGCGAAAACGGCGAAGAAATCTGCGACCTTTCGGTCGCGCTCGACGAATATCTGCAAAAGAAAATTCTGCCCGTATTCCGCGTTACCGAAACTTCCGCGGACGCGTTTTTAACCCGGATGAAGACGGACAGGCGCATTACCGACGCTTCGGTTACGTCGTCTTCGCCCGAAGCGGTAAAAAAAATAAAGAGCGTATACCCGTTTTTACGCGGAATTATAGAATTCGACGAAAACGCCGACGTAAAACGCGCCGCTTATATCGCGAACGCCGCTTACGCGCAGATATGCGTTCTGCCCGAAAGTACGGCGACTTACGATAACGTGAGATATATTCAGGCAAGATTCAAAACGGTCTGGGTAAAAGCCGACGAAAGCGACCGCTTTTCGATTAAAAACTGTATAGCAAGCGGCTGTTTCGGCGTTATAAGCGAAAACTTTCCGCTCGTAAATTCCGTACTCGGCGAATACGCGGAAGGCATTTCGCGCACACCCTACGACGTGGCGCATAGGGGCTTACCCGAAAGTTACAACGAAAACTCGGTAAGCGGCACCGTCGCGGCGGTAAAAGCGGGCGCGACGCACGTCGAACTCGACTGTTATCTGACTCTCGATAACGAAATCGCGTTTATGCACGACGCGGGGCTTGCAAGAACTTCTACGGGCAGCGGAAATATAGAAGACTACACTTCGGCGCAACTCGAAAATTTCAGGCTCAATCAATTTTCGGACGAAAAAATACCTTTAATCGAAGATATCGCCCAAGCCTTACAGGGCAGCGACGTCGTACTCGTACTCGAAATAAAGACTAAAAAGACCGCGGTCGCGGAGGTTCTTGCCGAAAAATTAAACGGCAAAGATCTCGCAGACCTTAAAACTCATCTGACGATTATATCGTTCGACAGAAACCAACTTGCCAAAATGAAAGAAGTCCTGCCCGAAATACCTATGGCGGATCTCGGCGGAAGTTCTTCGGACGATTTAACGACTATACTCACCCGTTCGGGCGAATACAACTGCGCCGTCGATTATAATTACGGCGCGATTGACAAAACTAAATATAACCGACTTATAGCGCGCGGTTTTATCCCCTGGACGTGGACTTACGGCGGCGAAGTTACGGTTATAACGGGACTCGAAACGGGCAACCCCGCGATGACGAACAACAACGCCGACGCGCTGACTTCCATTCCGCAAAAAGCGGAAGTTATGCCCACGCAATCTTCTAAGCCCGAAGTCGGCAAAACCATAAAACTGAAAGTAACCGAGTATTCGGGCAAGCAAAAAACGGTAAACGGCAGAGCGACGGACGTGAAGGACCTCGGCAACGGCAAATATCTCGTGCTTGCCGACTACGAGCCGACCGAATATTACCTGTCGGCGATATTCCATACGCAAAGCGCGGTCGTTACCGTGGCAAGCAAAAACAAAGGCTGTTCGTCTTCGGTCGGTCTTTATCCGCTCGCCCTTATCGCGCTCTTTACGACGCTTTTATTCGCGTCTGAAAGGAAGTTTATAAAATGAAGCAAATAACTTACTGTACACCGACGAAAATAATTCTGACCGACGGAAACGTCAGAAACGCCGAATCGCTGCTTAAAACGAAAGTTACGCAGATAGGGCTCGGCGAAAACGACCTTACGCTGATAAGCGGAAACGCCCGCGTAGTGCTCGATTTCGGGCGCGAAACGTGCGGCGGAGTACGTATACTCACCCACTATATCAACGGCGGCAAGCCCGTCGGAATACGCTTCGGCGAATCCGTAACCGAAGCGATAACACCGCTCGGCGTTAAAAACGCGACGAACGACCATTCTCCGAGAGATTTTCTCGTTGAAATACCCCAACTTTCCGATCTTACTTTCGGTCAGACGGGGTTCAGATTCGTATGTCTCGAATTTTACGGCGGCGATTACGAAATAAAAAGCGTTCTTGCCGAAAGCGTTACCGAAAAACACGAGATAAAGGGTGCGTTCGAATGTTCCGACCCGCTCGTGAACGAGATATATTCCACCGCCCGCCGAACTCTTCTTCTTTGCCTGCAAAACGACGTGATATGGGACGGAATCAAGCGCGACAGACTGGTATGGATAGGCGATTTACACCCCGAAACGCTCGGACTTTTATACTCCGTCGGCGACGTCGGAAATATAGAAAATTGTCTTGACTTCGCCGCGGCAGAAACTCTGCCGACCGACTGGATGAACGGGCTTACCGCCTATTCGTTCTGGTGGATAATCGTCCTGTACGACTATTATCGCTTTACGGGTAAAACCGAAATTTTATTAAAACACGCCGATTATCTCGAAACGCTTATACGCCACGCCGACTCGCTTATCGGAGAAGACGGTTCGACTAACTTTCCGAGCGACTTTCTCGACTGGCCGACGAGCGGCAGCCGCGACGCCGCCGAAGGCGTTGCATCTCTTGCCAAGATCGCCTGCGACAAAGCCGCGATACTTCTTCGCATAGCGAATAAAGACGCTTCGCTTGCCGAAAACGCGGCGGCGAAATTATCGAGAAGAAAAACCCCGCCCCTTACCTACAAGCAAGCCGCAGCCATGCGTTATCTCGCGTTTGACGGCGGCGGAAAAGCCGTCGGCGAACTGCTTACCGCAAACGGAGCGAAAGGGTTGTCTACCTTTATGAGTTATTATATTCTCACCGCGATAAAACGCGCCGCCACGGCAAAAAACGCGTTGGATATAATGAAAGAATACTACGGCGGAATGCTGAAAAAAGGCGCGACTTCGTTCTGGGAAGATTTCGACGTAGACTGGACAGACGAAAGCGGCAGGATCGACGAATTGCCGCAAGACGGACAGAAGGATATACACGGCGACTACGGCAAATATTGCTATACGGGTTTCCGTCATTCGCTCTGCCACGGCTGGTCGTGCGGTCCGATACAATTTCTTTCCGAAACCGTTCTCGGCGTAAACGTTACCGCCGCGGGCTGTAAAAAAATAACGATTGCCCCTGCTCTTTGCGGACTGAAATACGCAAGCGGCAAATTCCCCACCCCGTTCGGCGTTATGGATATCCGCCACGACCTGACAGAAGCGGGAATAAAGACGAAAATAATCGCTCCGAAAGAGATAGAAATTTCTTTAATCGGTTGCGAAGCCGAAATTAAAAGAGTATAATCTTACTATGAAAAGCGTTGATTTCGACCTGTTAAAACGCCCTTCCGCCGTTTATCGCGGAAAACCTTTCTGGGCGTGGAACGGCAAAATTGAAAAGGACGAAGTCGAAAGACAGGTAATCGCCCTTAAAAAAATGGGCTTCGGCGGAGCGTTCATTCACTCCCGCACGGGGCTCGTTACCGAATACATGAGCGACGAATGGTTATCCGACGTAAAATTCGCCGCAGAAAAACTTCACGAAAACGGTCTTGAAGCCTACCTTTACGACGAAGACCGCTGGCCGAGCGGAACTTGCGGCGGGTACGTAACAGAAGAAAAACGCTTCCGCGCCAAATATATGATTTACGACGAAGTCGTAGGCGAATATAAAAAGCCCGAAAATTTTATCGGGCTTTTTGCCGTTAAGTTCAAGGGCGAATACGCCGAAGATTACCGACGGATTTCCACCCCGAACGAAAAACGCGACGACGAAAGAGTTTTCGTATTCTACTACGACTATATGCTGCCCGACACTTTTTACAACGGCTATACTTACGCGGATACGATGAACAGAGCCGCCACCGAGCGTTTTTTAGAATTAACTCACGAAAAATACTACGCGGCGTTCGGCGATCTGTTCGGTACGGTAATAAAGGGCATTTTTACCGACGAGCCGCACAGAAACCCGTACCTTAACGGCTTCGGCAGAAAAGAGCCGCGCGCCGAAAAAGAAATACCCTACACTTACGACTTATTCGACGAATTCGAAAAGCGAAAGGGATATAAAATTCAATCCCGTCTGCCGCTTTTATGGTTCGGCGACGCAAAAAACGAATTCTGCAAAGAGGCTTACGACCTTATCGAGGTCGAGCAGGAATTGTTCCTCGAAAACTTCGCCGTTCCCTACCGCAATTGGTGTCGCGCGCACGGTATTCTCGTTACGGGGCACGTTCTTCACGAAGACAATCTCGCGGCGCAGACCACCATGTGCGGCAGCGTTATGAGATATTACGAATATATGGATATGCCCGGCATGGACAACCTGTGCGAAGATAATTTCGCGGTCAACGTGCCGTCGCTCGTAAAATCGGTGGCAAAACAACTCGGCAAAAAATTCGTGCTCGACGAACTGTATGCGGCTACGGGCTGGAAGATGACTTTCGCCGACTACAAGCGCACGGGCGAGTGGCAGAGTTTCGGCGGAATAAACCTTCGTTGTCCGCACCTTAGTTGGTACACGATGAAGGGGCAGGCAAAACGCGACTACCCCGCGAGTTTTCTCACTCAATCGGCGTGGTACGAAGACCACGATTATATCGAGAGTTATTTTTCGCGCCTGCAATACCTTTTAACCGAAGGCGAAGAGGAAACGGACGCGGCTGTAATAAACCCCGTCGAATCGCTTTGGGGACTTGTGAACGAGCGTTCGTTTATAAATTGTTTCGGGTCGACGAACGAAAAAATTCTTAAACTCGAAAGAGAATACTACGAATTATTCAGGTTTATACGCTTAAACGGCGGCGCGGCGGACTATATCGACGAAGGCATTTTCGAAGAACACGGCTACGCGGAAAACGGCGAAATCGTCGTGGGCGAAAAACGCTATAAAAAGATAATACTCAACGGGAATATAAATTTGCGTTCCGCTACGCTTACCGCCCTAAAACGGTTTATAAGCGACGGCGGAACGGTCATTCTCGCAGGCGACGAGCCCGAATATCTCGACGGCTTACGCCACGATTATTCCGCCGATTTACGCGGCGTTATCCGCGTCGGATTCAACCCGCAAAAGATGTTCGATTTAATTAAAAAGTCCGATTATAAGACGAATAACGATAATATCATAGCCGAAAAGCGGATATTTGACGGCGGCGAAGCGTATTTCTTTTTAAGCCGCGCGGAAGGAAAAACCCACGCGAAAATAACCGTCTCGTCCGATAAAAATCCCGCAAGGATAAACCTTACCGACGGATCTTTGACGCCGATAGAATTTACGAGAAACGGACGTGAAATCGAAATAGAAAAAACGTTTGAAAGGGGCGAGGCTCTCGCGCTGTATTTTTCTTCAACCCCGCCGAATTGCGAAAAGAAGAAGAGATACGAAGCCGTTTCCGCGCCCGAAGAGTTCGATTACGAACTTTCCGAGCC
>SAMEA104315429__coassemble_1642_pt1 | contig 10509 bp, 7 predicted proteins | sample SAMEA104315429__metabat2_high_PE_007 | metagenome-assembled genome bin SAMEA104315429 (sample SAMEA104315429) | gut metagenome | biome: Monkey gut; feature: monkey-associated habitat; material: faeces | place: China | collected 2013 | reverse complement strand
TTAAATGCGATCCGGCTGCGGCATTCTTCGGAGCGGGCGCGGGTACGGTAGTATACCTTCTCTTTACGAGATTCAAAAGCCCGGTATTCCTCGGCTCTTCGTTCACCTTCCTCAGCGCGCTGATAGCGGCGGCAACCCAGAACTACGGTTATTGGGGTCTGATAATCGGCGTTGCATTCGCGGGGCTTACCTACGTCGTAATCGCGATAATCATTAAATTCGTAGGCGCGGGCTGGATAAAGAAACTTCTTCCGCACGTAATCATCGGACCCGTTCTTGCGATAATCGGTCTTTCCCTTTCGGGTACGGCAGGCAGCTGGATGATGAAGAACGGCGGTGATAAATACAGCCTTTGGTACATATTTGTAGGCTTGTTTACCTTCGTAGTTATCGTACTTGCTTCCGTAAAAGGCAAAGGAATGGCTAAACTCATTCCGTTCATCATCGGTATCGGCTCGGGCCTCCTGCTTGCGATATTGATAACCGCTTTCGGATATATCAACGACAGCGCGTTCTGCCAAGAAATGAGAATAGTCGACTTCACGCCGATTAAAGAATGTTTCAGCCCCGTAAGATTCCAGAGTTTCTTCGATTATCCCAAGTTTACCTTTATCGAAGCGATACGCACCAACGGTCAGTACGCTAAGGTAGACGGCGCGATGATAGGTAACCTTGCGATGCTCTTCGTACCCATCGCGGTAGTAGAACTCGCTCAACACATATCCGACCACGAAAACCTTTCGAACATCATCGAGAAAGACCTTCTCGAAGACCCCGGTCTTCACAATACCCTTCTCGGCGACGGCGTAGGCTCGGCGGTAGGCGCGATATTCGGCGGCTGCGCGAACACCACTTACGGCGAATCGATAAGCTGCGTAGCGCTCTCCAAAAACGCTTCCACGATGACTATACTCACCACCGCGATTATGTGTATGGTAGTATCCTTCATCTCGCCTTTCGTAGCGATAATCAATATGCTTCCGAAATGCGTAATGGGCGGCGCGTGCATAGCGATGTACGGCTTCATCTCGGTAAGCGGCTTGCAAATGCTTAAAGACGTAGACCTTTCGGATAACAGAAACCTTTACCCGGTTGCCGCGATACTCGTACTCGGTATCGGCGGAGTGGTACTTAACTTCGGTACCAACAAACTTACGAACGGTCCGCTCTTCCAGCTTACCTCGCTTGCGGTTGCGATGCTCGTAGGTATAATCGTAAACCTCATCACCCACAGCGGCAAAGACAAAGTTGACAACGGCGCGATACAGGAAAACCTCCCCGATATGAAATTCGAGGGCGAAAAGACCGAAAACGTCGAAGAAAACGAAAAAGCGGTTTAATAAAAAAAGATAAAAAATTCCGCCGCAAAAAAAGCGGCGGAATTTTTACGTAAACTATTGAAAAACCCGATAAAAAATGATATACTCATAAAGAGGTGAAAATATGCAAGACTATATGAAGAACGTAACCCTTATGGATCATCCGCTTATCGCGCATAAGATAACCCATCTTTGCGACGTAACCACCAACACGAAAGAATTCCGCGAAATCGTTTCCGAAATCGCCATGCTTATGGGTTACGAAGCGTTCAGAGATCTCCCGACGACGGACGTCGAAATTCAGGCTCCGCTTTCCAAATTCAAATCGCCCGTAATAACCGAACCCATAGCGATAGTGCCCATTTTAAGGGCGGGGCTCGGCATGGTAGACGGTTTAACCGCGCTTTTCCCGACGGCTAAAATAGGGCATATCGGGCTTTACCGCGACGAAGAAACCCTCGAACCGCACGAATATTACTGCAAACTTCCCAAAGATTGCATAGACGGCACCTGCATAGTCGTAGACCCCGCTCTGGCCACCGGCGGCAGCGCGGAAGCGGCAATTAACTTTATAAAGGAAAGGGGCTATAAAAAGATTAAGTTGCTTTCTTTGATCGCCGCGCCCGAGGGCGTAAAGAGAGTGGCTACCGCTCACCCCGACGTACATATTTACGTAGCGCACTACGCCGACGCGCCTTTGAACGAACACGGCTATATCGTAACCGCTTTCGGCGACGCGGGCGACCGTATTTTCGGCACGAAATAATAAAAAACGCGACCGCTTTCAAAGCGGTCGCGCAAATCATATAATCATATAATCAGATTTCGTTTTCGGTTAAAACGACGAAGCCTTCTTTAAGCAGTTTTTCGGCGGTAACGCCGTTGCCGCTGCGCTTCGCACCCGTAAAAGTGCCGTCGTAAACGACGCCTTTGCCGCAGGACGGGCTGTTCGCTTTAAGCACGCAATAATCCACCCCGTTCGCTTTCGCGATTTCTACCGTAAGATCGGCTCCGCGGGTATATTCTTCGGTTACGTCGACGCCCGCGTCGGATATGACTTTATCGCCGACGATTTCGGCGGGACGACGGGGAGTAGGCAGCCCTCCGAGTTGTTCGGGGCAGACGGGTATAAGAACGTCGTCTTTGCCGAGACTCAGCAGTTTTTCGTTTAATTGATTGTCGCCTTTATAGCGGCAGTTGTTGCCGAACAGGCATGCGCTTACGAGTATCTTTTTCATTGTAACACCTCCGCTTTATTGTAACAAATACGGCGGATTAAATCAAATAAAACAATAACATAAGGAGAGAAAAAAATATGAAGAATTATCCCAACGTACACGTTCTCGATCACCCGCTTATCCGTCATAAAGTAGCGATTATCAGAGATAAAGAGACGACTACCAAGCAATTCCGCGAAGTAATCGAAGAAATCGCCACGCTTATGGCTTACGAAGCGTTCAAAGACGTTCCCACTAAAAAAATCGTAGTCGAAACTCCGCTCGAATCGGTAGAACAGACCGTAGTCAAAGAAAATTCGATAGCGATCGTTCCCATTTTAAGGGCGGGCTTAGGAATGGTAAACGGAATACTTACCCTTTTCCCCGCGGCGAAAGTAGGGCATATAGGTATGTACCGCAACGAAGAAACGCTCGAACCGCAGGAATACTATTGTAAACTCCCCGCGCATATCGACGAAAAAGTCGTTATGCTCGTAGACCCCATGCTCGCGACGGGCGGCAGCGCGTGCGACGCAATAACCCAACTTAAAAAACGCGGTTGCAAGAAGATTAAGTTTTTAGCGATTATCGGCGCGCCCGAGGGGGTCGAAAAGGTTGCCGAAAAGCACCCCGACGTAGAAATTTACGTTTCCACGCTCGACAGATGCTTAAACGAAAACGGTTACATTTTACCGGGACTCGGCGACGCGGGCGATCGTATTTTCGGCACGAAGTAAGAAAAATTGTAAAAATTAAACGCCGCAAGTTTTACCCTTCCGGGAGATCCTTCGGTAAACCTCAGGATGACATAACGCAGTCCGTCATTGCGAAGGAGCAAAGCGACCGTGGCAATTCCGTCGTTAAACGACGGAGCGATTGTATAGCCGTCCGTACTCCCCAAACGGCGTAGCGGGCGGAGAAGTATAAAAAACGATATGAATAAATGGCAGAATAAAAAATTCGTCTTTTTGGGCGATTCTATAACTTTCGGAGTAGGAACGACTAAACGCTACTTCGATTATCTCAAAGACGACCCGGGCATTATCCCTTACGGTTTCGGCATCGACGGCGCGAGTTATTCCACCGTTTATCAAAGCGAAATCGAAAGCGCGGCGAAGGAAGTTCCCGACGCGGATTGCGTCGTCGTTTTCGCCGGGACCAACGACTTTAACGGCGGCGTTCCTATAGGCGAGTTTTTCACCGAAACGCTCGACGACGTGGTTCTTTACCGCGACGACGACGGCAATCCGACTACGACGGAAAGGCGCAAAAAACGCGATTTTATATATTCGGACGAGACTTTTTGCGGAAGACTTAACAAAGTGTTTTCGTTTCTGAAAACGAAATACGCCGATAAGCAAATTATCGTAATGACTCCGCTTCACAGAGCCTACGCCTGTTTTGCAAAAGACAATATACAATATAACGAATTGTACGCTAACGGCAGCGGATTGTTTTTGGAAAGTTACGTCGAAGCGATAAGAAAAGCCGCCGATATCTGGTCGCTCAACCTTATCGACCTTTACCGCGAGAGCGGGTTGTTTCCGCTTATCGACGAATACGGAAAGTATTTTGCGAACGATAAAACGGACAGGCTTCATCCGAACGAAAAAGGACACGAAAGAATCGCAAAACTCCTTGCAGAAAAATTGGCTTGTATTCCCGTTTTGTAGAGAATAGTCATTGCGAACGAAGTGAAGCAACCTTAGGCAGGGTCGCGTTGCTCTCTTGCAATGACGGGTTTATGTGTTTTTAACGGGTGGTTATGACTTCCGATTCGGCGATAAAATTTTTCGAAAAATCTTTTTCCAAACGCTTGACAACGAGCCTGCGTTTAGTGTAATATAATTTTCGTTTTTTGGAATAGTCTTCGGGCGTTATTTTTTAAGGGCGATAAAAAGTCCTTAAAAAAAAACGCCCTTTTCGTTTTTTTTAACCCGAAAACTTGTCCGAATTGCCATTTTACAAGGGAGTTTTACCATGAAAAATACTAAATACGTGTTCGTAACGGGCGGAGTCGTTTCGGGACTCGGCAAAGGCATAGTCGCGGCGTCGCTCGGAAGACTGCTTCGACAGCGCGGCTATTCGATAGCCGTACAAAAATTAGACCCCTATATGAACGTAGATCCGGGAACGATGAATCCGCTCGAACACGGCGAAGTGTTCGTCACCGAAGACGGAGCGGAAACCGATCTCGACCTCGGCCACTACGAGCGTTTCACGGGGGTAAACTTAAATAAGTTTTCAAACCTTACTTCGGGTAAAGTTTTTTATTCGGTAATCGAAAAGGAGCGCAGGGGGGAATATCTCGGAAAAACCGTTCAGATAATTCCGCACGTTACCGACGAAACCAAGAGATTTATCCGTAAAAACGCCGAAGTTACGCAGGCTGACGTCGTTATTACCGAAATCGGCGGTACAACGGGGGACATCGAATCTCAACACTTTTTAGAAGCGATAAGACAGTTCGCAAACGACGTCGGCAGAAAAAACTGCGTGTTCATTCACGTGTGTCTCGTGCCTTACATTTCGGGTTCGGACGAATACAAATCGAAACCCACGCAACACAGCGTCGCCGAGTTAAGGGGTATAGGCATACAGCCCGACGTGATAGTCGTTCGTTCGGACGGCGAAGTCGGCGAAGACATAAGAGCGAAAATCGCTTTGTTTTGTAACGTTCCGCCCGAAAACGTCGTTTCGGACGTTACTATGGACTGCTTATACGAAACTCCGCTCGCTCTGCACGCCAACGGACTTGACAAAGCGGTCTGCAAAGCGTTACAATTAAAGGGCAGAGCGTATCTTGCGGATTGGCGCAAATTCATTTACTCGGTAAAAAACGCTAAAAAAGAAGTCAGAATTGCGCTCGTCGGTAAATACGTTCACCTGCACGACGCGTATCTTTCGGTGGTCGAAGCGTTAAAAGCGGGCGGTTTCGCGCTCGGCGTAAACGTAAAAATCGAATGGGTAGACAGCGGGAAGATCACGCCCGAAAACGAAAAGAGCGTATTCGAAAACGTCGACGGAATCATTATTCCCGGCGGGTTCGGCGACAGGGCGACCGAAGGTATGATAGAAACCTGCCGTTACGCAAGGGTAAACGGCGTTCCGTGTCTGGGTATCTGCCTCGGAATGCAGATGATGGTAATAGAGTACGCGAGAAACGTCGCCGGGCTTAAAAACGCCACTTCGGGCGAGTTCGACGAAAAGGGTGAAAATAAGGTTATCGACCTTATGCCCGACCAGATAAACGTAAGCAGAAAGGGCGGCACCATGAGGCTCGGCGCGTATCCGTGCCGCTTAAAAGCGGGTACAAAAATTGCCGGAGCGTACGGCGAAGGCGATATATCCGAACGCCACCGCCACAGATACGAATTCAATAACGATTACAGAGAAAAACTCGAAAACGCGGGGCTTACCCTGTCGGGAACTTCGCCAGACGGCAGACTCGTAGAAACGGTAGAAGTTACGTCTTTGCCGTACTATATAGGTTGCCAGTTCCACCCCGAATTCAAATCCCGCCCCGATAAAGCGCATCCGCTTTTCAAAGGGCTTATAGCGGCCGCTCTCAACGGCAAAAATAACAGGAGATAAAAATGGAAAATTTCAAAGTATCCGAAAGATTCGCCGAAAACGTCTTTACGGACGAAGAGATGAAAAAAAGACTCACCGAAGAAGCCTACGCGGAATTCCGCCGTTCGATAGACGAAAACGTTCCGCTTTCCCGTCCGCTTGCCGACGAACTCGCTTCTGCAATGAAAGAATGGGCGATCGAAAAGGGGGCAACGCATTATACGCACTGGTTTCAGCCGATGACGGGCGTTACCGCAGAAAAACACGAGGCATTTATAGAACCTTCAAAAAACGGCGTTATAGAGCGGTTTTCCGGTAAAAACCTTATAAAGGGCGAACCCGACGCGTCGAGTTTTCCTTCCGGCGGACTTCGCGCGACGTTTGAGGCGAGGGGATACACTTCGTTCGATCCCAATTCCTACGCGTTCGTCATGGGCACGTCGCTTTATATTCCCACCGTATTCTGTTCTTACGGCGGCGAGTCGCTCGACAAAAAAGCGCCGCTTCTCCGCAGCATAGATACGCTCAATAAAAGCGCGATAAGAATATTAAGACTCCTGGGTGATAACGAAACTCAGAAAGTTATCGCTAACGCGGGCATAGAACAGGAGTATTTTCTTATAGACAAGAGCGTTTACGAAAAACGCGTAGACTTAATCGATTGCGGCAGAACGCTTTTCGGAGCGAAACCGCCCAAAGGGCAGGAACTCGAAGATCATTACTTCGGCAAAATCAAGGCTCGCGTATGGGATTATATGAACGACCTCGACCGCGAACTGTGGAAACTCGGGGTATTCGCCAAGACCAAACACAACGAAGTCGCGCCCGCCCAGCACGAACTCGCAAACGTATATACGACCGCGAATCTCGCCGTCGATCAGAACCAGATTACCATGTCCGTTATGAAGTCGGTTGCGAATAAGCACGATATGGTGTGCCTGCTCAACGAAAAACCCTTTGCGGGGATAAACGGCAGCGGCAAACATAACAACTGGTCGCTTTCCACCGATTCGGGCGAAAATCTCTTCAAGCCCGGTAAAAAGCCCGCCGAAAACAAGAAGTTTATGACTTTCTTCGCGGCGGTCGTGGCTGCCGTTGACGATTATCAGGATATGCTACGCGTGTCCGTCGCTTCGCCCAGCAACGATAACAGACTCGGCGGAAACGAAGCGCCCCCGGCGATAGTTTCGATGTTCGTCGGCTCGGATATGGAAGAAGTAATCGCTTCGTATTTAAACGGCGTTGCGGCTAAAGAAAAGGTCAAAGCGCAGTCGAGAGTGGGCGGCAATATCGCCTACACGAAAGACGATACCGACCGCAACAGAACTTCGCCGTTCGCCTTCACGGGGAACAAATTCGAATTCCGTATGGTCGGATCGGATATGTCGTCGGCGGGCGCGAATATCGTGCTTAATACGATAGTTGCCGAAGAGCTCGACAGAATTTCCGACGAAATTGAGAAACGCGGCGCGGATAAAATCGACGACGTTATAAAGGATACGTTCAGAAAACATTCCCGCATTATCTTCAACGGCAACAACTACTCCGCGGAGTGGAGAGAAGAAGCGAAGAGAAGGGGATTGTTCGACGCCCCCACGACCGTGGACGCGATAGCAGCCTATCTCAACCCCAAGAACGTCGAATTGTTCGAAAAGCACGAAGTGTTTACGGGTAAAGAACTTGCCAGCCGTTACGAGATTATGATCGACCGTTACGTAAAAACGCTCGATATAGAGGCTCGCACGATGCTTTGGATGACCGACAGAGAGATTATCCCGGCGTCGATAAATTACCAGAAAACGCTTGCCAAAGCGGCTAACGCGAAGGCAGTCGCGGGCGGAAGCATAAAAACCGAAGGTAAACTTCTGAAAAAGACTTCTTCGCTTACCGATAAAATTTACGACCAGAGCGAAAAACTTACCGATTTGCTCGCCGAAGCCGAAAAGATCGCAGACGGCTACGAATGCGCGGTTTTCCATAAAGAGAAAATCAAAACGCAGATGGAAACTCTCCGCAAGTCATGCGACGAACTCGAAAACTGCGTGGCGAGAAGCGAATGGCCGTTCCCGACCTACGTCGACATTTTAAGCAGCGTAAAATATTAAAAATCGCCGTTTTCACGCGGGCGGAAGAGATTTTCTCTTCCGCCCGCGTATATTTTTTGGCGAAAACGCTTATAAAACGGCGCAGCGATTGACAAAATTCAATAAAGACCTTATAATAGACGAGTAAAATAACGGGCAAAAGATTTTGCCGAAAGGAATTTGTATGGTACGCTACGACGTATACGAAGATAAAGTAAGGGCGCTTAAAAAGACGCTCGAAGAAGCGGGATATTCGCTCGACGTTGACAATTTAAGAATAAGGCTTAAAGAACTCGAAGCCGAACTCGAAAAACCCGAAGTATGGTCGGATATAGAAAAATCAAAACACGTAAGCCGCGAAGCGCAACAGATAAGAAACAAACTCGACGTTTTCGATAAAGCCGAGAAGGCGGTCGGCGACGCGGAGATGATGATCGAACTCGCCGAAGAAGAGGGCGACGAATCGGTACTCGAAGAAGTCGATAAAGACCTTTCCGAAGCCGAAAAAGAAATCGAAGACATAAGACTTCGCACTTTGCTTAAAGGCAAGTACGATGCCTGCGACGCTATTTTGACTCTCCACGCGGGCGCGGGCGGAACCGAAGCGTGCGACTGGACGGAAATGCTCTATCGTATGTATATCTGCTACGCCGAAAAGCACGGGTATAAACTCACCGAGTACGATCGTCTGGACGGCGACGGAGCCGGGCTTAAATCGGTATGCTTCAAAGTCGAGGGCGAGAACGCCTACGGCTACTTAAAAGCCGAAAAGGGTATACACAGACTCGTCAGAATTTCGCCTTTCGACGCCAATGCGAGAAGACAGACGTCTTTCTCGTCGGTAGACGTAATGCCGGATATTCAGGAAGACGGCGATATAGAAATCCGCCCCGAAGAAATCAAGGTCGACACGTATCGTTCGAGCGGCGCGGGCGGTCAGCACGTCAACAAGACCGAATCGGCGATAAGAATAACCCACTTGCCGACGGGTATAATAGTCGCTTGTCAGAACGAGCGTTCGCAGGTTCAGAACAAAGAACAGGCAATGCGTATGCTTAAAAACAAGTTGCTCGAAAAGCGCGAAGAAGAACGTATGGCGGAAGCCAGCGCGATAAAGGGCGAAATCAAAAAGATAGAATGGGGCAGCCAGATTCGTTCGTACGTTTTCTGCCCGTATACCATGGTTAAAGATCACCGCACCGGCAGCGAAACGGGCAACGTTCAGGCGGTAATGGACGGCGATATAGATCAATTCATTATCGATTATCTTAAACAGTCTTAAAGCCGTATTCATCCGACTTCGCTCATTCGCAATGACGGACTCGGTAACCGTCATCGCGGGCGTGGCGTGGCGACCTTGGGCAGGGTCGCCCCCTCTTCGGCACGCTATGCGTGCCACCTCTCCCGCTTCAACGGGAGAGCATACCCGAAGATAGGAGTATGGGCAAACGTAGCCGCTCCGACCTTTGATACAGGGATTTTTTACTGCGTTCGGGACGACGGATACGCACGCCGTAATGAGCGGCGGCGAATTATCTCCCGCAAGGGCGGTATTTTTAAGACTTTGAAAAATCAACACGAAAATGTATAGCGACGAAATCAAAAAATTCAAAATCAAACAAGACGCGGTTATTCTCGCGATAGAGTCATCCTGCGACGAAACCGCGGCGGCAATAATCAAAAACGGACGGGAGATACTCTCGTCCGAAATTTCGTCTTCGTGTACCGAGCATATCCGTTTCGGCGGAGTAGTTCCCGAAATCGCTTCGAGGGCGCACACGAGCGCGATTTCTTTAACCGTACGAAAAGCCGTAGATAAGGCGAATATCGACCTTAAAGATATAGACGCGGTTGCCGTCACTTACGGCGCAGGGCTTCTTGGAGCGTTGCTCGTCGGCGTAAGTTACGCCAAAACGCTCGCGTATTCTCTTAATGTTCCGCTCGTTCCCGTAAGTCATATAAGGGGGCATCTTGCGGCTGCGTATTTAAGCGATAAAAACTTAAAACCGCCGTTCGTAAGTTTGCTTGCAAGCGGCGGGCATACGGCTATAATAGTCGTGGAAGATTACGATAAATTCAAGATTTTAGGCGGCACGCTCGACGACGCCGTAGGCGAAGCATTCGATAAAGTCGCCCGCGTTCTGGGGCTTAATTATCCCGGCGGACCGAATATAGAAAAACTTGCCCGCGAAGGTAAAAACAATATAGAATTTCCCAAAATGCTTAAAGGCGTCGGAGGGTATAATTTTTCGTACAGCGGACTTAAAACCGCGGTAATAAATTACGTTCACCACGCAAATCAGACGGGCGAAAGAG
>SAMEA104315429__coassemble_1585_pt1 | contig 10802 bp, 8 predicted proteins | sample SAMEA104315429__metabat2_high_PE_007 | metagenome-assembled genome bin SAMEA104315429 (sample SAMEA104315429) | gut metagenome | biome: Monkey gut; feature: monkey-associated habitat; material: faeces | place: China | collected 2013 | reverse complement strand
GGAGAGGGGGCGACCCTGCCTAAGGTTGCTTCACTTCGTTCGCAATGACGTACTTGATATTAAGTGTCATTCTGAGCCTTGGGCGAAGAATCTCCCGGAAGGGTGAATTACCGCGGAGTATATGTTATTATGATACCAAGCATCAAGTCCGCAGGTTTGCTCAGGATGACAAAATTGTCTTTGCATAAATGCCGATGGGTAAACTATTGTAAAATTTTCACAAAACCGTTGACAATGATACTACAATTGTGTTACAATGTAAATATTCAGAGAAATTGCGGAGGTTTTATATGGAAAACAAACCGAAATTATCGATAACGGCAAAAAAATATACGGGCGAAACTTCGGTCGTGTCGGTAAGATTTCCCGGTGATATGATTAAAAAACTCGACGAAATGGCTCAGGCGACGGGCAGAACGCGTAACGAAATAATTATGCTGTGCCTTGAATTCGCGATAGACAACGCTACGATAGAAAACAAGAAATAAAAGGAGAATGTATATGGCAAACGTAATCGACGTAATAAAATACGAAGGCGACAACAGGACGTTTATCTGGAAGCACCCCTGCGAAGATTTCAATACGGGTTCTCAACTGATCGTCCACGAATCTCAGGAAGCGGTATTTTTCCGCGACGGCAAGGCTCTGGAAAGTTTCGGCGCGGGCAGACACACGCTCGAAACTCAGAATATGCCCCGATTAAAAGACCATTTTAACGCGATCGCGGGCGGCAAATCGGTATTTCACGCCGAAGTCTACTTTATAAATCTTACCACGCAACTCGGCGTCAAGTGGGGCACGGACAGCAAAATAAGAATGTTCGACCCGATAAGCGGCTTGCATTTGGAGTTGGGCGCGTGCGGAACGTTTAATATTAAAGTTATCGACGGACGAAAACTTTTACTAAAAGTCGTAGGCACTACGAGCGGTTTTACGCAGGATAACGTGTTCGGAACGACTTCGTCGGCAACGAATTATTTCCGCGGAATGATCGTCGCGAAAGTTAAGAGCAATCTTGCAAGAGCGATTCGTGAAAACGATATAAACGTTCTCGAAGTCGACGAGCATACCGGCGAACTTGCGGATATTCTCAAAAACGAGATAAATAAGGTTCTGGACGATTACGGAATGTACGTTCCCGAATTTTTCATCACGAACGTTTTGACTCCCGACGACGATCCGAACTACGCAAGGCTTAAAGAACAGCACGCCGAAAGGTATTTAAGGGTTCAGCAGCAACGCATAAAAGAAGCCGAAGCGGTCGCCGCTACGAAGAGGGCGGAAGCCGAGGCTCAACTTAAACTTGCCGTAGCAAAAGGCGACGCTTACGCCGAAGCCGAGGCGAAAAAAATTCTGGCCGGCGCGGAAGCGGAAGAAATAAGGCTTAAAGGTTTTGCCGAAGCCGAAGTTTTAAGGGCGAAAGGCGGAGATTATCAGTCGGAAACGGCAAGAATAGTCGGTAAAGCCGCGGCGGAAAACGAATCGTCGGGCGCGGGCGGCTCCATCGCGAGCGGAATCGTTCAGACGGGCGTCGGTTTAGGCGTGGGCGTTTCGGTCGCAAAAGAAGTTGCGGCTACCATTAAAGATACCGTTTCGCCGTCGGCGACGTGGGATTGCCCCGCTTGCGGACAAAAGAATTTAAGCGGTAATTTCTGCCCCAACTGCGGGCGTAAACGCGGCGAATAACGGTTAAAGGAGAAAAACCATGGAATTAAGAATTAAAATAGGCAAAAAAGCGATAGTAACGACTTTAATACTCGCCGTAATTCTGGCGGCGTATAACGTTTTGTATTTCGTTATTCCGTATAATCGCGATTTGAGCAACGCGGCTATGTGGATAACTTACGGCGTAACTACGTTTCTGACGGCGTTTTCGGCGGTAACTGTTTGCATAGGAATATACGACAAAGAATTGAAATCGCGCGTGTTCGGAATCCCGATATTGTATCTCGGATACGGCGTTTTAGTCGCTCAATTCGTTATCGATATAGTAATCACCGCAGTCGGAAGCAGATTCGAAGTCGGCGCGTGGGTCGCGGCGGTCGTCGAAACGTTATTGCTTGCGTTCTTCTTTATATCGCTTATCGCGAGAACGGCGTACAAAGACACGATAAAGAAAATAGACGAAAAGGAATATAAAGAAAGTTTTATCCGCGAACTTCGTCCCGAACTTAAACTTCTCGTCGATTCCGTAAACGACGGCGAAGTTAAAACCGCGCTAAATAAGTTGTACGAAACGGTTTTGTGTACCGACCCCGTTTCGAGTAAATTCGTAATCGAAATCGAAGACGAAATTTCCGAAAAAATAAAAGTCTTGAAAGAATCCGTTGCCGCGGGCGACGACGTAAAATCGCTTAATTTAATCCGCGAAACGGATTTGCTCGTAAAAGAAAGAAAACTCAAATTACGCGGCTGACGGCGGTTCTATTGAATTTTTTTGCAGATATGTGCAAAAAAATTCAATAGAAACGGCTTAAATAAAAAAACGATAGAGAAGTAATATGATATTCAAATGTAAAATGTGCGGCGGAACGCTGGACGTAAAAGACGGACAGAGCATAGTGGAGTGCGAGTTCTGCGGAACGAAACAGACGATCCCCGTAATTAACGACGAAAAATCTTTTAATCTGCACAATCGCGCAAACGCTTTGAGACTCAGAAACGAGTTCGATAAGGCGATTATCGTGTATGAAAACATACTTACCGACAACCCCGACGACGCGGAAGCGCACTGGGGTTTGTTGCTGTGCAAGTACGGGATAGAATACGTCGACGATCCGCTTACGGGCAAGAAAATTCCGACCTGTCACCGCACGCAATTCGATTCCGTATTTTCAGACCCCGATTACAAAGCGGCGATAAAAAACGCCGACGTACTCGCCCGCGAAGTATACGAAACGGAAGCGAAAGAGATAGACGGAATACAAAAACATATTCTTGAAATATCGCAGAAAGAAGAGCGTTTCGATGTGTTTATCTGTTATAAAGAAAGCGACGAAAACGGACGACGCACGATAGACAGCGTTATCGCGCAGGACTTGTATTCCGCGCTTACGCAAAAGGGATATAAGGTATTCTTTTCGAAAATAACGCTCGAAACGAAACTCGGCGAAATGTACGAGCCGTATATTTTCGCCGCGCTCAATTCCGCCAAAGTAATGCTCGTTATAGGCACGAAAGAGGCGTATTTCAACGCGGTATGGGTGCGTAACGAATGGTCGAGATTTATAAAAATAATGGAACGCGACCACGACAAATATCTTATACCGTGTTATAAGGATATGGACGCGTACGACTTGCCTATGGAAATGGCGAGTTTTCAGGCTCAGGATATGGGCAAGATAGGCTTTTTGCAAGATTTGTTATACGGGATAGACAAACTTTTCGGCAAAACCGTCCGTCCCGTAAAAGTAGAAGAAAAGCCGACTGCCGTCATACAAAACGGCGTGAATTATTCCGCGCTGTTAGAAAGAGCGCAGATATTGATTGAAGACGGCGACACGAAAAAGGCGGATTCTCTGCTCGAAAAAGTCTTGAACAACGACCCGAAAAACGCCAAGGCGTATTTTTATAAACTGCTTATCGACTTAAACGTAAAAAGCGCGGACGAGTTGAATAATTTTACCCGTCGGATTTCGGACGAGCCGAATTATATAAAAGCCTGTCGCTACGCCGACGCCGCTATGAAAGCGGAATTAGACGGGTATTCGAGTCGGATAGAAGAGAATATAAAAAGACAAAAACAAGAAGAAGAATACGAGCGTTGCGTAAAATTATATAATGAAGAGTGTTATCTCGAAGCCTCGCTCGGTTTTAATGGGCTTGACGATTATAAAGACGCGTGTCTTTATTACGCACGTTGTCTTGCCGAAATCGGAAAAAGAAACAGAAGGCGTTACGCAGCCGCGCAGACGTATATCAAAAATTGCGAATACGATAAAGCGATAGAACAATTAACACCTATCAAGGATTATAACGACTCTGCTGAACTTATCGAAAAATGTACGAGTTTGGTAAGCGTAGAAGCAAGGTATAGGGAAGCGAAACGTTTATCGTATCACACAGGTCGCCAATCGCTTGAAAGTGCAATAAATAAATTCGAAAGTATCAGTGGGTATAGAGATTCGCAAAGATATATCGATGAAATCGCAAAAAAGTTAAAAACGAAAAAAAGAAACAGGCGAATAGGGTGGATTATCAGCGCGACGGTAATTATTGCGTTTATTGTTTTAGCAAGGTTTGTATTTATTCCATTAGAGATTTATAACAATGCAATGACGGCATTTTCTAATGGTGATTATTACAGTGCAAGTGCTTTATGTGGTAAATTACAGTCAAAATATTACAATTTCGGGAGCGCTGACAAAAAGGCAATAGCAATCAATACGTGTAAAAAAATGTCGCAAGAAGACAAAGATTATAAAGAATCGATCCGAGATATACTCGGCGTGGACGGCACCGTTACGATTTTATATGATAGCAACGGCGGGGAAGAAATAGAAAATGAAGTATTGCACCGTGTTTCCGAAATGGAAGAAAAAGAAGCGGTAAAAAGCAACAAAGTGTTTTATGGGTGGTTGCCGACAGATTGGACGGTGGATTTGGAATTTAAGAAAATCAATGCAAAACTTCAATTAAAAGCCGTTTATTACGGAGATGAATATAAAGTAACGTTTATCTTAAATGGCGGAGAATGGGATTATGGCAATAGTAAAAATTATTACGTCGGGAGTGCGTTGACATTGCCGAGTCCGCAGAAACAAGGATATAAATTTGTCGGGTGGTCGTACGTATTGGGCGGCGATACTTTTTTTATACTGCCTGTCGGCGAATGCGGAGATAAAAAACTATATGCTAATTGGGCGGCAAATAGTTATACGATAACTTACAATGTAAATGGCGGAGAAATGGATATGTATAGTCAAAAGGTAACATACGGCGAGAGAATTGTATTACCCAAACCGACACGCGCAACAACTACGGTAAATTGGAACTTTAAGGGCTGGTATTATAACGGAGAACGAATTACAGACGGTATTTGGTTAATAGATAATGATGTTACCTTAACTGCAAAATGGTCGTCATCGCCAATCCTTAGGTGGTGATAAAATAAATTGTCTAATTATTATTTTCAGATCATCAACGATAAATGCGAGGGGCTTATGACGGAAGAAAAAAATATTAAATTGAATAGATTAAAAGATGGAATAAAATATGCTTTCAAGCAGGTCTATGAAAATGATTGCATACTAATTGAAAACGACGTATGCGAGCGTGCAATAATGTTTAGATTCGCTTATTACTTATTATCAAAGTTCCCGGATTACGACGTTGACTGTGAATATAATCGGCACATTACAGATCCTAAAATGATTTCTGTGTGCGGCGAAAAATACTGTAAAACCTATCCGGATGTAATTATACATAAGCGAGGAACGGACGAAAAAAATTATGCTGTAATCGAATTAAAAAAATCTAATAATAAAGAAATAGAAAATGATTATAAAAAATTAAGTGCCTATACCCATAATTCTTTACCCCAATCTGAAAACGATCGAAAATTATACAATTATAATTATGATTTCGGAGTATCGATTATCGTGTATAAAAATTTATCCGATACGATAAAATCTTGTCAGTTTTTTATTGATGGTGAAGAGGTGATATTTAATTGAAACTTGCTGGCGGGAGGAAAATCATATTTTCCTCCCGCCTAAATTATATACAGCCGTTGCCGTCGAGTATAAACCGTTTTTTAGTCCGGCTTACACCGAAAGCGAGGCGGGACGGTAAGAAAATATCAATTTTTCGGGCGATTTTGCAAAAACTCTCGTAAACACGCTCATTTTGCTTGAAAAAATCGGTAAAATGTAATACAATATCAAACGGATAAAAATTAAAGGCGAAACTATACAGCCTTTTTCAGGAGGAACTTTTTAATGGAAAAGAAGAAGTACGTCTATCTGTTTACCGAAGGCAGCGCGAAAATGCGCGAACTTCTCGGCGGTAAGGGCGCGAACCTCGCGGAAATGACCAATATCGGTTTACCCGTTCCGCAGGGTTTCACTATTTCTACCGAAGCCTGCACGCAGTACTACGAAGACGGCAAACAGATTAACGCCGATATTCAGGCGGAAATAATGGAAAACATCGAGAAGATGGAAAAAATCACCGGTAAAAAATTCGGCGATCTCGAAAATCCCCTTCTCGTTTCCGTCCGTTCGGGCGCGAGAGCGTCCATGCCCGGTATGATGGATACCATTCTTAACCTCGGCTTGAACGAAGAAGTAGTAGAAGTATTGTCGAAGAAGTCCGGCAACCCCAGATGGGCGTGGGACTGCTACAGAAGATTCATTCAGATGTTCTCCGACGTAGTTATGGAAGTCGGCAAGAAATATTTTGAAAAACTTATCGACGAAATGAAAGAGAAGAAAGGCGTTACGCTCGACGTAGAACTCAACGCAGACGACCTTAAAACTCTTGCAAATCAATTCAAAGCGGAATACAAAAAACAACTCGGCAGCGATTTCCCGTCCGACCCGAAGGTTCAACTTTTCGAAGCGATCAAAGCCGTATTCAGAAGTTGGGACAATCCCAGAGCGAACATCTATCGTATGGACCACGACATCCCGTACAGTTGGGGTACCGCCGTCAACGTACAGATGATGGCGTTCGGCAACATGGGCGACGATTGCGGAACGGGCGTTGCGTTCACTCGTAACCCCGCTACCGGCGAAAAAGGACTTATGGGCGAATTCCTTACCAACGCGCAGGGCGAAGACGTCGTTGCGGGCGTAAGAACTCCTATGCCGATCGCTAAAATGGCGGAAGTATTCCCCGAAGTTTATAAACAGTTCCAGGACGTCTGCAAGGTTCTCGAAAACCACTATCGCGACATGCAGGATATGGAATTCACCGTTGAAAACAAAAAACTTTACATGCTTCAGACCCGTAACGGTAAGCGTACCGCGGCGGCGGCTATCAAGATCGCCTGCGACCTTATCGACGAAGGCATGATCACCGAACAGGAAGCCCTTATGCAGATCGACGCCAAGTCGCTCGACATGCTCCTTCACCCGACTTTCGACGTTAAAGACCTTAAAGACGCCGACAAGAACAACGTGGTAGGTAAGGGTATCGCCGCTTCTCCGGGCGCTGCCGCAGGTACGGTAGTATTCACCGCCGAAGAAGCCGCCAAAGAAGGCAAAGCCGGCAAGAAAGTTATTCTCGTAAGACTCGAAACTTCGCCCGAAGACATCGAAGGCATGAAGTACGCGCAAGGTATTCTGACCGTCAGAGGCGGACAGACTTCTCACGCGGCGGTCGTTGCGAGAGGTATGGGTACTTGCTGCGTTTCCGGTTGCGGCGACATCAAGATGCACGAAGAAGAGAAGTATTTCGAACTCGCGGGCAAGACTTTCCGCGAAGGCAGCGAACTTTCTCTCGACGGCTCGACCGGACACATTTACGACAGAATCATCAAGACCGTTCCCGCGGATCCGAACAGCGGTTATTTCGGCAGAATCATGAAACTTGCCGATAAGTATAAGGCGCTCGGCGTAAGAGCGAACGCCGATACCCCTGCGGACGCCGAAAGAGCGGAACAACTCGGCGCGACCGGTATCGGTCTTTGCCGTACCGAACACATGTTCTTCGGACCGGGCAGAATCGATAAATTCCGCGAAATGATCTGCTCCGAAACGGTTGAAGAAAGAGTTGCGGCTCTCGATAAGATCGAACCCATGCAGCAAGCCGACTTCGAAGGCTTGATGGAAGCGTTGAAGGGCATGCCCGTTACCATTCGTTTCCTCGATCCGCCGCTTCACGAATTCGTTCCTACCGAAGAAGCCGATATAAAACTTCTTGCGAAGTCGACCGGTAAGACGGTTAAACAGATTAAGGAAATCTGCGATTCGCTTCACGAATTCAACCCGATGATGGGTCACAGAGGCTGCCGTCTTGCGGTTACCTATCCCGAAATCGCGGTTATGCAGACGAAAGCGGTTATTAAGGCTGCTATCGCCGTTCAGAAACGTCACCCCGACTGGAAAGTCGTTCCCGAAATCATGATTCCGCTCGTAGGCGAAGTCAAAGAACTTGCGTTCTGCAAGAAGACGGTAGTCGCCACCGCCGATGCGGTTATCAAAGAAGCGGGCGTAAACCTTAAATACGAAGTCGGTACGATGATCGAAATTCCGAGAGCGGCTCTTACCGCAGACGAAATCGCCAAAGAAGCCGAATTCTTCTGCTTCGGTACCAACGACTTGACGCAAATGACCTTCGGTTTCTCGCGTGACGACGCAGGCAAGTTCCTTCCCTCGTACTACAACGCGAAGATTTACGAAAGCGACCCGTTCGCTCGTCTTGACACGGTCGGCGTAGGCAAACTTATGGATATGGCGGTTAAACTCGGACACGCTACCCGTAAAGACCTTCACTGCGGTATCTGCGGCGAACACGGCGGCGATCCTTCGAGTATCGAATTCTGCCACGCAATCGGTCTTAACTACGTATCCTGCTCGCCTTTCAGAGTTCCGATCGCGCGTCTTGCCGCTGCTCAGGCGAACATTCGCAATCCCAGGTCCTAAATCTTGGGTCGAAACTAAATAAGAACACCATATATCGTGGTTTTGAGCCTGTATCTTTTAGATACAGGCTCTATTTTTGCTCTTTTTCAGGGTAAAAAATAGTTAAAAAAAGGTCAATTCCGCTAAAGTTGAACACTTTACAAGGGTAAAAAAATTTGGTATAATGAATAATAAGGAAAGTCATAGTAAAAAGGGTAAAAACGGGTAAAATGACCAATTACAGAGCTATTTTAGAGTATCATTATAAAGGAAACACCACAACGCAAGTCGCAAGGATTTGTGAATGTTCTCGTACAACGGTGTTGAAAACGATAAAAAGAGCGAAAGAATGCGGTCTTACTCAATCTTCTGTTGCCGGAATGAACGATTTTAAGCTTCTTTGTAAACTTTATCCTAAAGCAGATTGAAATAAATATCGATTATATTTTGATACTCGTTACGAAATATCACGATTCGCATTGCAGCGACAAAGAAACTTTGATTACGATACAAAAATCTATCGACGCAAGCCCGGAACTGCGCAGTAAAAAGGCTTTGATTGAAAACTTTATCGACGGAATCAACGACGTTGACGACGTTATGGCGGAATGGCATTCCTATATAGCGGAGGAAAAAGAAAAGCAATTAAACGAGATTATTGCCGAAGAAAAACTGAAAGCGGACGAAACGAAAAAGTTTGTGGATAACGCGATTGCGGACGGCGAAATGCGCACGACGGGAACGGATATCGATAAACTTATGCCGCCGATTTCAAGGTTCGTCACCTGAATCATCACGAGTGTTCCGTTTTTCTAGGTTCGGGAACACCAATCGCGAAAAGAAAAAACAGACGATTATTGAAAAATTGAAAGTCTTTTTCGAGCGCTTCTTCGGCGTGTAAATTTATCGATATACAACGTAAAAAAGATATTTTTTATAAATCGGCTTTGCGGCGTTGCGCAAAGCCGATAAATTTGTTATAATGACGTTAAATAATCGCGCGATTGTTTTGCCGAGAACGAAATCGGCAAAAATGATTAACGCAAAAGTTACGACCGGGAATTATGAAAAACATCGTTGATTACGCTGAATATACGCGGGCGGGGCTTGAAACGCAAACGCTCAACGCGGTGGACAGTCTGATACTGTCGCAACTTTCCTATTACCATTTGCCGATTAAGGCAAGTGGAATTCTGACGTGGAAAGGCGAAAAGTTATCCGCTCTGCCTGCCGTTTGCGATTACGACAAGATGCTTTTCGACGTGTGGGGACCGAAGCAAAGCCGCGAACTGTTCGAGATTATGGCTGCAAACCCCCGATATGAAAATATTATCGTAAAGGGATATGAAGAAAGCACGAATGCAAAGGACGAAAAACAATTTTCGGCGGTTACTTTTCAGTTAAACGACGACGCTTTTTACGTCGCTTTCCGCGGAACGGATTCTACGCTTATCGGCTGGAAAGAAAACTTCAATATGGCGTATCAATTGCCCGTTCCGTCGCAGACGGAAGCCGTGAGATATCTCGAAGAAGCGGCGAAAAATTGCAGCGGGAAAATGTACGTCGGCGGGCATTCGAAAGGCGGAAATCTGGCGGTTTACGCGGCGGCGTTCGCAAGTAACGATGTCAAAAAACGCATCTGCAAAATCTATTCGCACGACGGTCCGGGGTTTCTGACCGACGTAACCAATCGCGAAGAATATAAGGCTATAGAGCGGTTAATCGATAAAACCGTACCGCAATCGTCGCTCGTCGGCATGCTTTTGGACGATCCGTCGACGTTCAGAGTGATAAAAAGCAGCAGGGTAGGCGTTTTGCAACACGATCCGTTTTCGTGGAAAGTAAAAGACGGCGAATTTATCTATCTGTCGAAACTTTCGGGCGTGGCGAGATATAACGATAAGACTCTTAACGCCTGGATAAATTCGCTTTCGAACGAAGAGCGCAAACGGCTTGTAAATCTTATTTTCGACTTTCTCGAAAGTCAGGACGTTTTCAACACTTTTCATCTCAAAGAATCCTGGCAAAAGAGCGTGTTGATTGCTTTAAGCGGAGCGTCTAAAACGGACAAAGACGCCAAAAAGTTTTTCAAAAAGAGCGTGAACCGATTGATTTCTATCGGAATAAAAAACATCCCCGAATTATTCAAAAAGTAATATAATTTATAAACAAAACAAAATACCACCCTTCCGGGAGTATGCTCTCCCGTTGAAGCGGGAGAGGTGGCGCGCAAAG
>SAMEA104315429__coassemble_1540_pt1 | contig 11054 bp, 13 predicted proteins | sample SAMEA104315429__metabat2_high_PE_007 | metagenome-assembled genome bin SAMEA104315429 (sample SAMEA104315429) | gut metagenome | biome: Monkey gut; feature: monkey-associated habitat; material: faeces | place: China | collected 2013 | reverse complement strand
AAAACGCTGTATCACGCTGAGAACAAGACGCAGATTGCCGTTTATCAGCTTCTCTCTGGCTGTCGGGTCGCCGCTGCGCATTTGCCTTAGCAATTCGGTTTTTTCCGACTCCTTGAGGACCTTCAGCTTTGCTGTATTGACACCGCTTATTTCAACCTTGTTGTAATACAAAAAAAACACCGCCCATACTTTCATTTTCCAATAAAAGTATGGACGGAATAACGTTTTTTATTCTGTCGGATTACAGGCGATCACAAATTATGCCGTAACATAAATATCGTCTTCGACATCGGGCGCTGTGCTGTGCTTTACTCTGTCTTCAACCTCAGCCTTTTTCGCATTATTGAATCTGTCAAGCGTACCTACAAGGTAACCTGTGATACGGCGTATGCGGTCAAAGGGTATCTCGCCGAAATGATATGTGAGATTGGCAAAATCTCCGTCAATGTCTATATCAAGCTCGGTGACCAGCTTTCCGGGGTTAGCTTCTATAGCATACTGAACGTAAGCGTCGATCTCTTTCTGATCGAGTGTGCCGTTTTTTACATTTACTTTTACCATAACAATCTTCCTTTCAATTTACTGTATATAAAAGCAGTAAGTACATTTCGTTGTTTTCTCAATTGTACCACAACATATTGTGTTTGTCAAGAGGATTGAACACAATTTTTCAAAAATTAAAGCCAACGCATAAAGGAATAAGAAAACATTTCAAAAAAGTTCTTGACAATTCTTCGGGGATATGATAAAATATTAAAGTCGTGGAAAGATGGCTGAGCTGGTCTAAGGCGCACGATTGGAAATCGTGTAACGGCTAATACCCGTTCGAGGGTTCGAATCCCTCTCTTTCCGCCACACGACGCTGAGTTTTTCAGCGTCGTTTTTATATACGGGTATGGTGGAATTGGCAGACACGCCAGATTTAGGTTCTGGTGCGAAAGCGTGCAGGTTCAAGTCCTGTTACCCGTACCAGCATTTAAACTTAACAAATGGCTCTGTTATGCGGTTTGTTAAGTTTAATTTTTTGCATTTTGTCTGTTTTGGCGACTGTTTGGCGACTATTGATAAAAATTTTAAAAAAATTGCGACCTGTCGTTATCGGCAAGTCGCATTCTTTATTATGTTTCGATTACAAGTTTTTCAACCTCGTTTACAATTTTTACAAGCGGTTCATTCGGCTTCAATCGAAGCGGAAAATCGAGCGAACCGTTGACGGCGAGTTCAATTTCTTCAAGCACGGTTCGAGGAGTATTCCAGTATTCGCAATAAGCGTCTTTCTCGCTGTCGTTGAGTTCGTCGTATAGTCTGCCGTCACGCACCATTCGAGCGATTACACCACATTCCGAAGCACTCTGAACGGCTTTCTCGAGTGTGGCAAGCCGTCGGTTATAAATTCTCATCGGTTGCTCCTGCAAGGCAAGCCGGGAAAACGGCATCGACATCGGAAAGCCACAGTTCAGCCCACTGCGGGCGCTCCATTGCGCTGTCATAAAATGTCATCATACTCGAACAAGCGTCGATAAAATTTTCAGGTGAAAAGACAGTGCGGTTTATCGCAATATTGTCACGCTCGGCACGTCTAAGAACAAGTCGCTTCGTTGCGTCGTTGCCAACGTCGAAAGTCCTCTCGAGGTCGCTTGCGTCAAGCAAAATACTGCTTGTCAAAAGCATAAAAGTTTTTTCGGGAATATCGGCGGCGTTCAAAGCACAACGTTTTACTGCGGCGTTTTTAAATCGCTCGAGAACGCTTGCCAGACTCTTGCGATTTTGAAGTAAGTCGTAATCACGGCGGACAGCGGCTTCTTTGATTTTTGCGGCGAGAATTTCGTCCTTGCAGTCACCGTAAACCTTGCGAATGTGCTTCACGTCGTTTTCAAAACGGTTCATAATATCGTAACCATTTTCGATTGAATTTCTGATTTTTCCTTTAATTGTCATTTTTTAATTACCTTTCGTCAATATTTTCGTTGGCTTTGTTTGCCTGCTCGAGTGCGTCAAGTCGGCGTAAAATGCCTGCAACTTCAACATATCTAACGCAGTGCTGTAACAGTGCGTTAGACGCTGAAATTTTGGCGCTGTCTGTTGCAACATCATCGGTTACAACGTCGTGTAGAGCGCCTACAGCGTCGCTTACAACGGCAGACAGTTCAAGCGAAACGGCATTGATAACGGCACTCTGAGCCGTTGTGTATTGCGCTCGGAAAGCGTCGTCCTGCAACCTTTTATAAATACAGTTGCGTGTAACACCGAGCGCTCGAGCGGCACGTTCTGCGTTGCCGTAAACAAGCAAAGTTTCGAGAAGTTTTTCGTTACTTACAGTTTTCGCCATTCATTTCACCCCCTTTTCGCTGTAGCGTCGTCACCCGCAAGCCGAATGCGCCAACGTTTATAAATGTAGTTTTGCGCCGCTTCGAGCGACTGAAAATATTTTCCATTTCCTGCATATTGCACACAGTGCGTTGCATAATGGTCGTTCTCGATTTCCTGTAAAAAAATGCCACAGCCTTTTCGGGTTGCAATTCTTGTTTCGCTCTTAATCGTCACTGGCGTTTACCTCGCTTTCGCACTGTCGCTCGCCGAGCACCTTGCAAGCAGTCACCTTATCGCCCGCAAGGTCGGCAACGGCATTTCGGAGTTTTGCGTTTTCACGCTTCAGGTGGTTGCACTCACGGCACAAGCGGTCGTTCGTGTTTTGAAATCGGAGGTTTTCAACCTCGAGTTTGTCAATCAACTTTTTGAGATATTTTTCCATTAAATAACATTCCTTTCGTAGTCAAATCGGTTTCGGTTACAAATATAGTTACGGAACAATTTCATCTGTAACCGCTATATGAAACCCTCTCAAACGGCTTTGTTATGCGGAATATTCGCTTTCAAAGCGCAGTTGCGGTTACAGAAGTTACGCAAGTTACGGGCACTTCCTATATATTATATTATTATATTTTTTGTTCTCATTAAGAAGTTATCTGTAACTCTGTAACCTAATGCTTGTAAACGGCTTAACAATGCGGTTTCGCACGGTTACAGATGGTGCGAAAATATCCGTAACCGTTGCGTAACTGCGTAACCTTTCACGTTTAAAAAACGTTGTTGTAAATTCGGCGTGGTAAAAGTCGTGCTCGCATTGTTTTTCCGTTCACTTTTCGAACGTCGGCTTTGACGCCCAGCTTGTCGAGAGCAAGCCCGATTGTGCGGACGCTGTAATTCTTCAGTGCTGGGTTGCGCTCTTTAAAACTGGTAACGGTCTGTAGCGTCCACTCGACTTTATAACCGCTACAGCTAACATCAGCGAGTAGGTCGGCACATTCGGCTTCGGCTGGTAAAAATTGTGTGTGGTTGCTGTTACGATTTGCAAGGGCTTCTCGCTCTTCGGGAGTTAATCGAAACGCTTGACGGTCTGCGTCAGAAAGCGTTTTGATTTCAGCCCAAAGTTGCAAAACATTCAGCTTATCGAGCCTGTCAAGGTCGATTTTTTCAACCGGTACAGTCCAAAAACGGCGATTGCCTGTTTGGTCGGTCAGAAAATCGGCACTATTCGCCGAACCGCAAAAGCTGGTGCGTCGTAGCGCCTTAGTTGCGGCTCTTGCATACGCACGGCGGTATTCGTCAACGGTTGACGTTATAAACGCCTTCAAACGCTCTCGGTCGCCTTTTAATGTAGCCTCAATCTCGCCGAGTTCGGTAATCCAATAGCCCGTCGCAGAAATCAGCGAATCCTTATCACCGAAATTTAAATTTTTGCCCTCGCCAAACAAAATGTTTTCAACGGCAAGCCGACGGAAAAAGCACGTCTTGCCGATGCCCTGCTTGCCGACGAGAACGAGAACACCGTCTGCTCCGAACGGCGAAGCAACGCTGTTGTAAAGCAAGCTCACGCACTGGATTAGCCATTTTTTTACAAGTGTTTCGCTCAACTCATCGCCCGAAATGCCGAGTATCGCAAAAATTTCAGGCAGCCGGCTCACGCCGTCCCACTCGACAGGCTCAATCAGGTTTTTTGCTGGGTTGACAACGTTTCGGCTTGCGATAATCGAAATGTACGCCTGAACCGTTTGAAGCGTGCACCGCTGAAACTCACATTGAATTTTCGAAAAAATTAAGGCGGGCAAGTTTGCTTCGATTTGTTCGGCGTTCTCGTCCCATAAACCACCGACGACGAGAGTTTTGCCGATTTCGTCGTAGCCGACTGAAATTTTATGTTTGTCGAGCCATTCCGACAGGTTTTCAGGCGTGAGCACTGGCGGTTGAACCGAGCGCAGAAACGCCTTAATCGCTTTCTCATCGAAGCCGACGCTTGTTGTTATGTTTTCCGTTCTGCTCACCTCGCTTCGCCGTTTTCGAGAATTTTGCAGACCTTGCCGAAGCTGAGCAACGCCTTGCGACCCGAGTAAATACAAGGGATTTCCCCCGACTTGATAAGCCGACGCAATGCGTGTTCGGGAATAATACCAGTCCGTGCGACCTCACGAATTGACATAAGTTTCGGAAGTCCTGTTGTTTCGATTGTCGTTTCCATTGTTAAAATTTCCTTTCGTTGATATATAAAAATTTTCATAAAAAAAATATGAACAAGACCCAAAAACCCTGCGTGTTGCACGGCTCATCGGCTCTGTTCATATTTTTTACTCTTTCTTTGTTTCTGCACTTATTGTAGCACGAGCACACAGCGAATGCAAGCGATTTTCTTACAAAATCCAGCAAATATGAGTAACTTTGTTTATTTTTTCATCTTGTTTCATTTGGTAAATTTACCAAATGTTGCATAATAGCTACAAATGGCTTTGTTGTGGGATTTGCGAAAAAATACCTTAATATTAAAATAATACTTTTTTAATACTTTTTATATATTTTGTGCAAATTGCACAAAAAAATAGTTGAATTTTGCGTCTTTGCGTTGATTAGTGTTGAATTTTTTGCAATTTTGTGATATACTATTAAAATATAAAAGGAGGACGAAATAATGGCAAGCATTCGAAAACGTGGCGACACCTATCAAATTACTGTCTGCTGTGGTTACAGTGCCGACGGCACAAGCAAAATTCGACAAAGTACGACGTGGAAGCCGTCTAAGCCGAACCTTTCGCCAAAGCAGTTGGAAAAACAGCTACAAGCCGCAGCAGCGGAATTTGAACGGCGTTGCAAAACCGAGGGAACGGTCGTCGCTGCTGTAAAATTTGAACCATTCGCTGAAAGCTATCTTGCCGACGTTGCAAGCAGAACGTTGAAGCCGTCGACGCTCGCGTATTACGAGCAGTTAAAACCGCGCGTTTACTCTCAAATCGGGCATTTGCGGCTCGACAAAATCACACCACGCGAAATTGATAAATTAATTGCATTTTTATGCAAGGAACGCAAAAGTGCAAAAACTGTTGCCGTTTGCAAGGTTGATTTTCGAAATTTGATACAGCAACACGGGTATTCACAAAAACGTCTTGCGCACGACGCTGGCACGAGCCAGCAAACGCTGAAAGATTTTGGAAACGGCAAGCCGATTTTATGGACAACAGCAGAAAAAATCGCCGCACTGCTTGAATGCGACGCTGAAACGGTTTTTGAAAAAGTCGAAAAGTCGAAAGGCTTATCGCCGAAAACGATTAAAAATTACGTTTCTTTTACTTCTGCAATTTTCGATTACGCCGTGCGTACACGCATTATCGCTCATAATCCGTGTGAGCATTGCACACTGCCGACGTTAACCGAACCCGACAGAAAAATGCTTTCACTCGATGAAGCAGACCGTTTTCTTGATATTCTCGAAACCGCACCGCTGAAATTTCAAGCGTTTTTCAAGCTGGCGCTTTACGGCGGTTTTCGCGCTGGCGAAATTCTCGGCTTGCAATGGGACGATATAGACTTTCGGTTGAACATTGTTCAAATCAAGCGTACAGCGCATTATAGCAAGGCTCTCGGACACTATTGCACAACGCCGAAAACCAAATCGAGTAACCGCATTCTGAAATTACCCGAACACGTCATCGACACGCTTCAAAAACTGCAAGTCGAACAGCGAAACCTATACGAATTCGGCGGCGTTCTGTGGAATGAGCAAACGCGAGTATTCACGACCGACAAATTTGTTCCGATGAATTCTTCCACATTTTCAAACTGGTACAAACGAACCGCCGAAAAGAACGACTTACCGCTCGTTTCGTTGCACAGCTTCCGACATTTGAATGCAAGTCTTTTAATCAACAGCGGCGCGGATATTGTAACGGTATCGAGTACACTCGGACACGCTCAAACGGCAACAACGTTAAGTGTTTACGCTCACGCTTTCCAAAAATCACGCGCTCAAGCGCTCGCGGCGGTCGCAAATGTACTCGATAATCGGCGCAAAAAAAGCGGTTAATTTGGGGATTATTTGGCGACTATTTGGCGACTACACGTTAAGAATAGTCGCCAAAAATCGCTAAACGATACAAAACGATAAACAGCTTCAATCCCCTATATAATGCGGAATTACGGCATTTTACAAAACGTTGCAAAACGGTAAAATTTATGTTCAAGTCCTGTTACCCGTACCAGCTACAAACCGCACAACAATGCGGTTTGTTTGATTTTTACGGCATATTGACCGTTGATAAAACCGTTACGGTATATCGAAGTTAGAAATTCGAAAATTTTCCTTGACAAAGTCGATATGGTATGATATAATTAATAACCGTCAGGAGTTTGCTAATATGGCTCAGTCGGCAGAGCACATCCTTGGTAAGGATGAGGTCCCCGGTTCGAATCCGGGTATTAGCTCCAGATAAAACAACCTCGTTGCATTTATTTGTGACGAGGTTGTTTTTATGTTCAAAAAAATCTTGATACAAGGCCGTACCCGTCGGCACAGCTTTGTATTTTCGCTATCAGAAAAAGAAAATCACGGCGATAGTCGGTTTTCTATCGTCGTGATTTAATTTCTGTTTTATGATTTTAAAAAGTGCGGTATTATCGGTTATGTGGTTACGCAGCTGCACCGAATATCCCTTTCAGCTTATCCATTATGCCCGGCTTGCTAAGGCAGTCTTTATAAGTGATCTCAACAACCTTATCATTTACTATGACCGAATAGCTCTTACGCAACTGCGGAATCAGGAGAGTATCCGACAAGTACGAAAAATACTCATAATGAATATTTTTATATTCCGAAACAATTTCTGCTTTATCATAAGAAGTCGCATCAGCAACGTGAATGCTGAATTTATCGTCATCTGCGTATGTACCTGTTTCGCCGTCACAGTCAAAACCTTTTGATTTTAACAAGTCGCTGTCATGCCAATCGAGTTCACTGATATAATCCAATATTCTGTCATTCTGTGGCTCTGAACGAACAAAAAATTCATAAGCCGGAATAAAAATGTTTGCGCAAATAGCCACGATCAAAGCAAATACAAATAAAGCACGTTTTTTAAAGTGCTTACGGAATGCAATAACAGCACAAAGCAACATTAGAACAATTATTTTGATTATCATTTATTTTTCTCCTTTTTAAATTCAGTAATAACGCCTGCCTATAAGACGCTGTATCACTCATCATACTACTCGAATTCACCTCATATATAAATCTATCTCATATATAAATCTATTTGAATGGTAGCATTTAAATAATTTACAATATCAAGAAAATCCCTTTCAAAATACAATGCAGGTTTACTATCGTCATCAAAAAATGGGATGACATCGAAAACAACTGTCCCTCCGTTTTCATCACAGATTTCTTTGATATCCGGTAATTTAGCGGATATATTTTCAATTAACTCATTCAGTACAACGCCCAAGTCCCTTTCTTCTTTTTCCTCTGTTTTCAGCGTCCAAAAGCCCTCAATAGGTTTATTTGTCAAAGGTGACATTCGTGTTTCATCACGCAATTTACATTCTGTCGGAACAATTCCTAATTGCTTTGTGATCGAGTGCACATCAAAATCATTATCAAAAATCAGGTGCATCTCTGCATAAATTGTACAGTGATTACTCACAGGTTATCTCCTCCATATTTGAATATTTCTTTTATGAAACGAATTTGACGCAAGCTTCATACTATCTGTCGTATATATGCTTATTCGGCATTGTAAGTTTGAAATCAATGCCTTGTTTTTGATAACGTTAAAGAACTACGATTACACACAACTCATCAAGAAATGTAATCACTTCCGATTATTCTTCCTGTACTCTTTGCGACTTCTGACAACGTTCCCTCTGTAAAGCCCCCATCTTGCAAATACTACTGGAACAGACGACAGAAAGTAAACTCCGCCACAAATAAGAAACAACCATCTGGATACATTTTCTTCGCTCAATACATAAATATTTACCAAAATAAGCATAAGAACAAAAGCGACAAAATTTACAATAAACAGGACGTAATGCCATCGGCTTACCATTTTTCTTATATCTATGAAGAAAAACTTTCTCCAAAAGCCATGGGTTTCTTTATATATTTTGCGCTTTTTGTGTTTTCCGTAATTAAACTCGACATCATCGGAAAGACAGGTGTCAAAGCAAGAATAATTTAGAATGTATGAGCCGACAAAAATTATCGTAACTAAAATGGGTTCTAAAATTTTTTGCATTATTAAATCCTCAGATACACAACCGTTTAACGACCGCCAAAGCCGATTTGGTCATTCAGACCCGATAACAACTATCGGCACAGCCTCCATATCGATTTCGGCATTTACATCTGAGGTTTGGTTATAAACCTTAAGGCATGTAATGCCGACATTATTTTCATCTTCTTCATTGATAAGATATTCGCTGATTTTAAAATAAAAGTTTTTGCCCTCTTCGGTTTCGAGATAAAAATTCGAATCAAGATATTTGTATTCAGTACCCCGGTCATTCATCTCATAAACACTGCCGCCACCCGTATATCTGTTAAACGGCTTATGAGTTCCTTTATACAGGTTCAGCAATTTTTCAACTTCGTTGTCGAAATCGGGTGTTTTCTCAACGGCATTTTTTGAAAAAAAGAACCGAGCGTATCCTTGTCCTTGTTTTCAACCGCAGTAAGCAGATTATTGAATTTCTCTCTTGACATTACCGTGTCTTCGGGATATTCGGCATATTTTCCGATATTTATCCCTTCGGTATTTTTGTAATCACCCTGATAGTACCCGTCTTTATCGGGAAAATCTTTGTCGTTTATTATGTACAAAGATTTTATTCCGACATTACCCGGATTTAAGCTGTCAAAAACACATTCTGTAATATCAAAATGATATTTATCGCCGTCGGTTTCAACTACAAAATACGAGGACATAAATACCCGCTTGCCAATAAATAAATTTCTTTCAACAAACTCTCCGCCGCTTGACACGTCATCATAAGAAGTCATTTTTCCATTATAATATTCAAGTAATTCATCCAAGGATTTTTCAAAATTCTCCGAACTGTTTATTGTGCTGTCCATAAACAGTGCTTTGACTGCCGATTTATCCTTATTTTCCATAGCGGTTATCAACGCATTGAAATTCCTATTGGCAAGTCCGCTGTAGTCGCCTGTTACCATTGTTACAAGATTGCAGGAAGTGAGCATAAATGTAACTATTATAATCATCACAATATACGATACGATTTTTTTCATTATAAATCTCCTATTCAGCCAACAATTGCAAAAACCCTGTTGATCTTATATCGTGAGATCGGATGTAATTTTACATTTTATAAAGTCGCAAGCTGTCTGCCGCTCTTCCATGTGAACGACAGCGAATCACGGTAGATCAGCGGATTTTAATTAGATTATAACGAAATATCTCACATTTTCAATTATGAACCATTCTCTGCCATTTATTATAAAGAAGTAACAAATCCTCTTTTGTCTGATCACCGTCAAAAATATTACACGCTACAGCGTGAATCATAAACAAAGGTTCAAAATGCGTTTTAAAGGCAGGTGTAAAATCTCTGTCTTCAAAGCCGACAAGCAGCGGCATATTAGCAAACGAATCTGCTTTAACATCAGTATGTAACCCCATGCTATCGAAGAATTGTTTTTTACATACACCTCACCGAAGTACATGGCAATATCCCGTATAATGTACTCCGTTTCGAGCGAAAACTGTCTTGACTGTTCGTTTAAAACATCTTCGATTATTTCTTTGGGCTGACTTTTTAAACGATTTCTTACCTCTTCTGTTTTCGATTTCGACGCTTTTTCGGTTTCGGCAATTTTTAAGAACCAACCCCAGATGTCAACCAAAGAATTAACCGAGTAATCCAAGTCAACACCCGAATACTTCCGTAAATATTCTATACGCGGGTTCAGCTGATTTTTGTACCACTCAAAATAGCTTTCCGCTTCTTTTTTAGTGAAATTTTTAAATTGTTTATTTATAGGGAAATTAAAATATCATAATCAAGTTTCTTTTTATGCCAATACATATTTTACTCCTTCTTAATGAAAAAAATACTTTTATTCCACGGTTAGTTAATTCTTTTAATAACGGGCCAGATGGACCACCGGTTTGTGAAACTTTACTCCAATAAAAATACCATTCAATACTTTTTACGGAAGTATTATTTAATATCCAAACATCTTTGTTAATTTCATTTTGAATAAATTTTGATAAACTTTGATAACCGTATTTTGCTTCTCGAATTACGTTTTTACTGTATGAATCAAATATTCTCTTGGCCGTATGCTTCAAGAAAAGAAGTGCCGTCAGGGTATCCTAAAGCCCAGTACAATTCTGTAACAGTTTCGGCCCATTTTTATGATCTTTATATAATCCCGATATTTTCTTATCCGGATAAGCCTGATTCAACTTCGGAAAGAGAATATCCAGCCTTTTCTTGATACTCGCAGGTTCTTTGCCTTTTGGGTAATAGCCATAATTTTCACCTCATACTTTAAATAACAGATTTCAAAATTTAATACTATTGTTATAATAGCATATCATTTAGCAAATTTCAACAATTTTCTTGAATAATCAGAAAAATACTGTATCAAATTTGCAAAAATCGACGAAAAGTGCTATAATTAACAATAATATTGATGAATTACTTAAATATGCCACAGAGAAAAAGGCTGTTTAGTTTACCGCATATTTGCTTGAGTACAAGGAAAG
>SAMEA104315429__coassemble_1538_pt1 | contig 11058 bp, 8 predicted proteins | sample SAMEA104315429__metabat2_high_PE_007 | metagenome-assembled genome bin SAMEA104315429 (sample SAMEA104315429) | gut metagenome | biome: Monkey gut; feature: monkey-associated habitat; material: faeces | place: China | collected 2013 | reverse complement strand
CGCAGGCTCGCTTGCCTTCAAAGTCGGCATGAAGAAGGCTAACCCCGTACTCTTAGAGCCTATCATGAAGGTTGAAATCGTTACTCCCGAAGATTACTTCGGCGACCTTATGGGCAACGTTTCGTCGAGAAGAGGTACGATACTCGGCACCGAAGACAGAAACGGCAGCAAGGTTATCGATTCGTTCATTCCGCTTTCCGAAATGTTCGGTTACGCGACCGAACTTCGTTCGAGAACGCAGGGCAGAGGTCAGTTCACTATGCAGTTCGGCCACTTCTCCGAATGTCCGAAGTCGATTTCCGAAAAGATTATCGGCGAAAGAGCGGTTAAGCACAACGACGACTGATTGAATAAAACGTAACGCGTAGGTTTCCTTTTCGGGAATTTTGAAAATCGCAGACGGCGTACCTTGCCTTCCCTTGCAGGGAAGGTGGCGCGCGAAGCGCGACGGATGAGTTTCCCGGAAGGGGATACGCCGCGAACTACGTATAAAAACCATATAAATCGATACGAAAGGGCGAAGCGGCAAGCCGAAGAAGCCGCGCAAAAAACCGATTACCGCGTCGCGAAAGCGACGGTAATACAAAAATAAAATATAAAATCATAAAATCGGAGGAAACAAAAATGGCAAAAGCAAAATTTGACAGAAGCAAACCGCACGTAAACATCGGTACTATCGGCCACGTTGACCACGGTAAGACCACTTTGACTGCGGCTATCACGATGGTTATGGCTTGCAAAGGCGACGCCGAAGCAATGAGATATGACCAGATCGATAAAGCGCCCGAAGAAAAGGCGAGAGGTATTACGATTAACACGGCTCACGTTGAGTATCAGACCGACAAGCGTCACTACGCTCACGTTGACTGCCCGGGACACGCGGACTACGTTAAGAACATGATTACCGGCGCTGCTCAGATGGACGGCGCAATCCTCGTAGTTGCGGCTACCGACGGTCCGATGCCGCAGACCAGAGAACACATCCTTCTTGCTCGTCAGGTTGGCGTTCCCTACATCATCGTATTCCTTAATAAGTGCGATCAGGTAGACGATCCCGAACTTCTCGAACTCGTTGAAATGGAAGTCAGAGGACTTCTTGACGAGTACGGATTCCCCGGCGACGACACCCCCATCATCAAGGGTTCGGCTCTTAAGGCTCTCGAAAAGGCTTCCAGCGGCGCAAGCAAAGAAGAAATTCTTTCTGCTCCCGAAACTCAATGCATCCTTGAACTTATGGACGCTATCGACGCCTACATTCCCACTCCGGAAAGAGACGATGCGAAGCCGTTCCTTCTTCCCGTCGAAGACGTATTCACGATCTCGGGTCGTGGTACGGTTGCAACCGGAAGAGTTGAAAGAGGCGTAGGACACGTCGGCGATCCCGTTGAAATCGTAGGTCTTCAGGAAAAGCCCACGACTTCGGTTATTACCGGTCTTGAAATGTTCAGAAAGACTCTTGACGAAGCGCAGGCAGGCGATAACGTAGGCGCTCTTCTTCGTGGTATCGACAGAAACGGTATCGAAAGAGGTCAGGTTATCACGAAACCCGGCACCGTTAAGGCTCACACCGAATTCAGCGGTCAGGTTTACGTCCTTACCAAAGAAGAAGGCGGAAGACATACTCCTTTCTTCAACAACTACAGACCTCAGTTCTATTTCAGAACTACCGACGTTACCGGTACCATCAAACTTCCCGAAGGAGTTGAAATGGTTATGCCCGGCGACCACGTAACGATTGACGTTCAACTTATCACGCCTATCGCTTGCGAAGAAGGTTTGAGATTCGCTATCCGTGAAGGCGGCAGAACCGTCGGATCGGGCGTTGTTGCCAAGATCATCAAATAATCTCCGTTAATACGGTAGAAAACCCCGAAAGGCTTTGCCTTTCGGGGTTTTTTTATACGATACCATTTAATGACGTTTTTAATGTCGATATAGTTCCGAAAGCGGCATACATGCGAATATAACTTGCCAAATTAAAAATATTATGCTAAAATTTGAAATAATTCGTAAAAACGATTAAGTTAAATCGTATATAGAGTGAAATGGAAAAAGCGCGGATAAAATCAACCTTCTTGAAACTCAAAGAGGGTAGAAAAGAATACTTTTCGGAGTTTTATAATCTGACGAAAACGTCGGTTTATTTTACCGCGCGTAAGTTTTCCCGCGACGAGTATTTTATCGAAGACGTAATGCAGGAAGCCTATATTTCGTTTCTGAGTAATATTCACCGGGTAGACGGCGATCCGCTGCCGTATCTGATTACGGCAACTAAAAATAAGGCGTTAGACGCTATCAAAAAAGACAAGAACGTCGATAAAACGGTCGAAATCGAAGACCTTCCGATAGCGAAAACCGACGAATATTCCACGGATTTCCCGTTGTTAGATAAATGTCGGCAAATGCTTACGGACGAAGAATTTTATATTTTGGAAAATATAGTTCTTATGGGTTACACGCAAACGGAAGTCGCAAAAAAATTGAATAAACCCGTTTCTACGGTGAATTATACGTACAAAACCATATTAAAAAAATTAAGCAAAATGAAAAAGGAGGCGTACCGATGAGAATAAAAGATTTGAAAAAAGAAGTAAAAGCGAATATTCCCGATTTATCCGATAAAATTTCGGCTATGACTGACTGGCAATCGATCGCCTTAAATAGCGCCGAAACAAATAAAAAAATAAATCAGGCGGCTAAAAAGCCGATTAAAAAGAGTTGGTCGTTTGCTTTTGCCGCGATTGCAGCCGTCTTGGTAATGGCTATAGTTTTGCCGGTTACTTTGAATAATAAAACGGCTCCCGTCGTAGCAAAAGCCGATTACGAAGTCGTTATCGAAGTAAAACCTTCCACGAATTCGACGATTAACACCATTGCGGCAAGTTATGCGACAGCCGCCGACGCAAACCCCGCAATGAAGTTCAAAGTAGACGGCAATAGCGATACGGTTTGCGAGCATTACGGACTTAACGAAGACGGGGTGGAATTTTTATTCGGCGATAATTATAGCGGGCAAAGTATCGATGCGGCGACTAAAACTGTATGCGATAAATTAAAGAATTATAATATCGTAAACGGCACGAAAATTTTAAGAGTAACCGCTTATTCATCGGATAGTAAAACACATAAAGTTTTAGAAAATAAGAGGTTGCATATCGCCTCGAAAATTCAAAATTTATTATCGGGTGATATCGGGTCGGTAATATATATCGATGACGACTTGATAGACGAAATCGAAGATACTTTCAACGGCGACGAATTTAAAAATCAAATAAAAGAGTTGATTAAAACGTTAAAAGGCAAGTTAAAACCTTTAATCGAGCAAAAAATAGCAGATATAGAAAACTTAATCGCTTTATTCAAGGAAAAATACGACGATGACGAACGCGTTTATCTCGATTACGCAACGATACAAAAGATGAATGAATTTTCATACAAGTATAATTACGAATTTGAAATTTCAATTTTCCCTAAAGGCAAAAAGATGAATGAACTTCTAGACGATTTGAACGAACTTAAAGAAGATTTAGCCGAGTGCCTTGAAGATATAGACGAAGATTCCGATGACGATTACGGCGACATTTTAGCGGATCTTATCGAGATGGCTAAAGAATCTATATTTAATAATTGATCACACGTTTTTCTCCATTTCACGCGGCGGGAACCGATTTCAAGTCGGTTCCCGCCGCACTTTTATATATCGCTATAAAGCCTTCCCTATCGGGGAAGGTGGCGGCGAAGCCGTCGAAAGAGGTCGAAAGCCCGACGGTTTTGCCTTTCTGGGGGACTTCACTACGTTAGGAAGACGTAATAATACGTCATCGCGAGCGTAGCGTGGCGACCTTAGGCAGGTAGCCCCCTCTTCGTCGCGCCACCTATCCCGCTTCAACGGGAGAGCATACTCCCGAAAGGGCGGTTTTTACGCGGCGTAAAAAATTTTACCCGAAATCAAAAAAAATTCAGAAAAAGTTGGAAAATCATAACTCCCGAATCGTATATATGGCAGAAAGGACGAAAAGTCCGCATAAAAATCAAATAAAAGGAGTTACTACTATGAAAAAGAATAGAAAATTATTGACTGCTCTCGGTTCGCTCACACTTTGCGCCGCCCTTTGTTTCGGCGTCGCGGGTTGCTCGGATAGCAGTGCGAAGACTTCCGACAACAAAACCGCTACCACCGCTAACGACGTGTACGCGACTTCCGCCGTTTCAAGTGCGGCGTACCTTAATACGCTCGGCGGAGCGGGAAGCGTAAACGGCTCTTTGAACGCCGACGGCAGTACCGAACTCCCGACGGGTTATTTGTATCAGAACATAACCGAAATCAAAAACAATATCGTTATGTTCGAAAAACTCGTTTCGAGCAATATCGAAGAAAAAATCGAAGTAAACGAAGATAAAACGGCTTATAATTACGAATACGTTATGACGGTTACCGTCGACGACGACGTAGTCGCCAAAATGTATTATAATCAAAGCGCGTTAAAGACCGAAACCGAAATCGACGAAGACGACGGCGTTACCGAAGAAAAAATCTCTTGTAAACTCGAAGGCGTAATCGTTTACGGCGAAGGCGAAAACGCGAAAGAATATAAGATTTACGGTGAAAAAGAACTCGAAAAAGAAGGCGACGAAAGCGAATTTTCGGTAGAATTCAAGACTTATAAAGACGAAAATAACTACGTTCAATTCACTTATTCGACCGAGCGCGAAGAGAACGAAAACGAAACTTCTTACGAATTCGAAATCTATAAAAACGGCGCTCGTATCCAGAAAACCGAATTCGAGTTCGAACACAAAAACGGCAGAACCGAAATTTCGTTGACGCTCGTTCACGGCGATAAATACGACGGCAAACTCGAAATAGTAAGAGATACGAAGCAGGATAACGTTTTCTACGTAAGTTACAAGGCAAATGGTAAAGAATCCAAAGTAACGGTAACTAAAACCGAAGACGCGTATAAATTTACTTTTAAGAGCGATTACGGAACGGAAATTTCTTTCGACGTATCTGTAAACGAATAACTCGCACATTTCTCCCCTTATTACATATACCTTAAAACGAGCGGCCGACCGATAAAGTTTAATTTATCGGTCGGCCGCCGTTTTATAACCGTTTTTCAGATAATATTTTTTTGCCGTAAACGCTTGACACAGTATGCTATAACGGATATAATACTTGCAGGTTAGTCGTTGCGGCTGACCTTTTTTATTGATTACGGAGAGTTTATGCGAAAACGAAGCGAAAACGTCATACCCGACTACGACTATCTTTTCAGAGAATCGGTAAACGGAAAGGGCGTTAAAAAAAATAAATTTTTAAGTAAGATCATAAAAATCAATATCGCGCCGATAATTTTAAGTTCGCTCGTATATATATTGCAGTCGTCGCCGCTGTATATCGTTCCGCTTGCGACTTCGGATATAATAAACGTCGTAACGGGGGCTATTGCCGACGGCGGAGCGACTTACGCCACTTGGCAACGGATTATAATAGATTCGGCGATAATGCTGGCGTTTATTCTTATGAATATCCCTACGACGATTTTGCGTTGGCATATAGTAAGTAAAACGTTGCGCCGAACGAGCGCCGGGCTTAAAAGTACGGTCGTCAGAAAACTGCAAAGCCTGTCGATAACCTATCATAAGGACATGGAAACGGGTAAAATTCAGTCCAAATTTTTGAAAGACACCGACTCCGTAGACGCGCTTTTTAACTGTATTCTGCAAAGCATTATCCCTAACGTTATAAGCGCGATAATTTCGGCGGTCATAGCGTTTTATAAAAACGGTTTCGTTGCGTTGTTTTTTATATGCGTTATTCCGTGTAACGTGCTTCTTACGGTTCTGTTTCGTAAAAAGATCAGACAAAGTAACCGCGATTACCGTATAAAGACCGAGAATATGAGCAACAAACTCACCAATATGCTCGTTATGACGCCCGTAACAAAATCTCACGGACTTGAAGAAACAGAGATAAAAACGGTAAAAAAGAGCATATCCGAACTCGAAGGTTCTGGCAGAAACGTAGATAAAACCATTGCCCGTTTCGGCGCGTGGTCGTGGGTAGTTAATACTTTGTTAAACGCTTTGTGCCTCGTCTTTTGCGCGTGCCTCGCTCTTAAAAAATATATATCCGTGGGCGAAGTCGTGCTGTATCAGTCGATGTTCTCGTCGCTGTCGGCTTATATAACTTCGCTCGTCAACGTCATACCGCAGATAGGTACGGGGGCGGAAGCGCTCGAATCGGTTTCCGAAATAATGAACGCCAAAGACGTGGAGTATAATATCGGCAAGAAAAAGGTAAACGACATCGTCGGCGAAGTGGAGTTTGATAACGTATCTTACCGTTATCCCGACGGCGAACAGGACGTGGTAAAAGATTTTTCGCTTAAAGTCAGCCCCGGCGAGTGCGTTGCGTTCGTCGGCGCGTCGGGGTCGGGTAAATCGACGATAATGAACTTGATAATAGGTTTTTTAATGCCTACGAAAGGCAAACTCTATATAGACGGAAAATCTACCGACGAAATCGATTTGTCGGAATATCGGCATCATATATCCGTCGTTCCGCAAAACAGCATTTTGTTTTCGGGAACGATAAGAGAAAATATAACTTACGGAATGAGTAAATATTCCGAAGAAGACCTTATGAAAGCCATAAAAGACGCCAACGTAGACGAATTTTTAGGAGAGTTGCCGAACGGAATAGACACCATGATAGGCGAAAACGGCGGTAAACTTTCGGGCGGACAAAAACAAAGAATTACTATCGCCCGCGCGCTTATCCGTAATCCGCGAATCCTGATTTTGGACGAAGCGACTTCCGCTCTCGATAACGTATCCGAAAAACACGTTCAGGACGCTATATCCAAAAGCGTAAAGGGCAGAACGACTTTCATCGTCGCGCATAGGTTGTCCACTATCCGTAACGCCGACAGAATAATCGTAATGCAGGACGGCGAAATGGTCGAAAGCGGAACTTACGACGAACTTCTCGCTAAAAAAGGCAAATTCTACGAACTCAAAAAACCGTCTTAACCCATTAAAATAAAATCTGCCCGCGGGGTGATATAATCACCCCGCGGGCAGTAACTTTGTAATAAATTATTATAATAATTCTTTTTTCTTTTCCTTGAATTCTTCTTCCGTTATAACTCCGTTTTTGAATAGTTCGTTGTATTTTTCAAGTAATTCGATATTCTGCGATTGATTTTTTATATCGAATATATCCCGTTTATTTGTTTTCGGTTTAGAAGTTTGACCCACTATTATGGTAAAAAATTTTGAGTTTTTTAATTTATGGTTGAACATATTTACGGTTATAATGATTAACATCAACACAGATAATATAAAGTTTAATATGAACAATATTGTCACTATAACCGATAACGGAGTAAACCCATAATAACCGGTGGAATCATTATTAGATAAGTAACGGTAATAATTAACACAAAATGCGTCGGCTTTTACTCTTAGTATGATAAATAATACAAGGTGGAACGAAGATATCATGGTAATTATCAAGTTAAATACCATAAAAGAACTTGACGATGAAGAATTGTTATTGCAATTTTTTACGATTTTAGCCAACAATATGATGGTCAAAACTATTAAGATAATAAAAAACGCTAAAATAAAAAGAAGAATTCCTCTGGTTTCGTCGTATTCAAGAAAATTGAAAACACTGAATTTATATACGTCTTTGTAATAATGGTTGTCAACGTGTGTTATCGATACAAACGGTAGAAAACATAAAAGAAAACAAACCATTTCAAAGGCAAGCAGTACTGCGCAAAAGATTAAATAAAACATTTTTAATTCCTCCAAAGTTCTTGCGTAAATTATATCACTAAGAATACTTAGTGTCAAGCAAATTGTTAAGATTTCTTAGTATAATAATGGTATGATAGAATTTTCGCAGAGATTAAGAGAATTAAGGCAAGATAAAGGTTTGTCTATGAAACAACTTGCCAAAGAATTAGGAACAACCGACGCCGCAATTTCTAATTGGGAAAACGGAATAAACGAGCCTAAAATTTCGTATTTGAAATCGATAGCCGTTTATTTCAACGTTACGGCGGATTACCTTATAGGTCTTGAAGATTAAACGAGAATAAAAAGCAGCCCGAGGAACGATATTTTCACTCCTCGGGCTGTTTGTCTTACGTATCAAAATCAATATTTTTTTGCGAGTATGTTTTTGAATAAGGGTATAAGTAACAATAACGAGGCGAACAACCACGCGCCGGGGTCGCCCGCGCACGTCGCTATATACGCCCATCTCGACGCCGAAGCGTTGATTTCTCCGCCGTTTATTATAATCGGCAAAAATGCGCATATACACGAACGGGCAATCAATTCGGCAATGCCTGCGCCTAAAACGTACCCCGCTTTGCAAACGCCCTGAACCGCGCTCCTTATAACGATTAAAAATCCTAATATAAAGTAGGGGATAAAGGCGACTAAAACGTAGTCGTTACCGAAACGTATAGTGTCGGCGTTTATCTTGTCTTTACTCATAAACACGTATTGATACGCGCCGTTTATACTTAGCAAAAGCGCGGATATAAGACAGATAACGTATAATATAACAACCAAAACGAGCGACTGCAAAACGCCTTTTCTGATATTGTCGAAATTGCCTTTGCCGTAATTCTGGGCGTTGAAACCGAGAATTGCCGCTCCGAGTCCGTTATAGAACGAAATCAAAAAGTTGAATAGTTTGCTTGCCGCTCCGAATCCGTTCTGGGCGGGCGTTCCCGCAACCATTATTCCGTCGGGTTTGATGTCGAATTTAACGATGACGCTTTGCATAATGATAACGCCTATCGCGAGTATCGAAAATTGTAAGCCGAGCGGCAGACCTTGTTTAAGGTGCGCCCAAAGCGATTTTAACCCCGATTTGAAATCTTCTTTTTTAAGCCTTAAAGACGGGTATTTTATCTGCGTAAATACGAAGCATCCGATTACGCTGAGCGCCTGCGTTATTACCGTAGCCAAAGCCGCTCCCGCGGGGCCCATTTCGAATACGGATAAAAACAATACGTCCAGACCGACGTTCAACGCCGTCGAAATCGCAAGGAATATAAGAGGGGTAACGGAGTCGCCGTAAGAACGAAGTATTCCGCAAATGCAGTTGTAGCCCATCTGCGTGATTATCCCGGCGAAAATGATAAGGCAATAAATATACGCCGAATCGTAGACGACTTTATTTGCCGTCGTAACGTTGATTATTCCGAGCAGAGCAGGCAAAAGGCAAATCGATACAACCGTCAGAATGACGGAAATCGCGACGGAAAGATATATTTGCGAAACGAACGATTGTCTTGCTCCTTTTTCGTCGCCCGCTCCCACGCATTTGGCGGTTATAACTCCGAAACCGGCGGTGCAGCCGAAAGCGAATTGCAAAAAGAAAAAGGTGAGGGGAAAGGTGTCGTTTACTCCGGCGACCTGTTCGGCGGATAAAACCTGCCCGCATATAATCGCGTCCGTCAGGACGTAGATTTGTTGCAGGAAGTACGAGAGCATTATGGGCGCGCCGTAGCGAAGCAAAACCTTCCACGGAACGCCTGCCGTCAAATCTATAGGACGTGTCAATTTATCAAAAAAAGCGCGTATCTTTTTCATACGCGCATATTTTAATATTTTTATTCCGTTTTCGCAAGCGTTTTTATTGAAAAAAATTATCGTTTCGGTAAATATGTATGAAAAATTAATTAATTGTTCGGGCAAACGGCACGAGAGATTGATTTATTTTCGTCGTTGTGATAAAATACGTTGTGATATGACTAACGAAAAAATTTACGATTTAGGTATAGATATAGGCTCGACGACGGCGAAGGTCGTACTTACCGACGGAGAAAGCGTTTTGTACGAGAGGTACGAAAGGCATAATTCCGCCGTAAGAGAAAAGACCGTGGCTATGCTCGGAGATTTGCTTAAAGAAAAGGGCGATATAACCGTAAGAGCCGCTCTTTCGGGTTCGGCTGCGCTGGGGCTTGCTTCCGAAGCGGGCGTTGCTTTCGTGCAGGAAGTCTACGCCGAGGGCGAAGTCGTAAAGTATAAAGAAAAAGGCGTAAATTGCGTCATCGAACTCGGCGGCGAAGACGCCAAGATGATTTTCATCGACAAAAACGGCGGTCTTGACGAGCGTATGAACGGCACTTGCGCCGGGGGGACCGGCGCGTTTATCGACCAGATGGCTACTCTTCTGAACGTTTCGGCGGACGAACTCGATAAATTGTCGCTTAAAGCCGAAAAGGCTTATCCGATCGCTTCCCGCTGCGGAGTTTTCGCCAAGTCGGATATACAGCCGCTCCTTAATCAGGGCGCGAGAAAAGAAGACGTCGCGGCGAGTATTTATAAAGCGGTCGTTACGCAGACGATCGCGGGGCTTGCGAGAGGTAAAAAGATAGACGGGAAAGTGCTTTTTCTCGGAGGTCCGCTTTTCTATCTTAAAGGGCTTCAAAAGGCGTTCAAAGAAACGCTTAAACTTTCCGACGAAAACGCGATTTTCCCCGAATACGCCCGTTATGCGGTCGCGCTCGGCGCGGCTTATTACGCCGGAAAAGCGGCTGAACAGACTAAATTATCCGATCTTCTGGCAACGATAGAAAAGTGCGGCGACGGCGTCGTCGGCGACGTTACCGCTCCGTTATTCAAAGCCCGCGAAGAATACGACGAGTTTATAAAAAGACAGTCTGCGTATTCGGTAAAAAGGGGAGATATAAAGACTTACAAGGGCAAAGTTTACGTCGGTATCGATTGCGGAAGCACGACCACCAAGTTGTGCGCCGTAGGCGAAGACAAGCAACTTTTGTATACTTATTACGGCGCGAACAAAGGCGAGCCTCTGGCGGTTGTCAAAGAAAAATTGCTCGAACTTTATTCGCTTTTAAGCAGCGAAGCCGAAATCTGCGGCAGCGCGGTTACGGGTTACGGCGAAGAACTCGTAAAAAACGCCTTTTCCGTCGACGAGGGCGTAGTAGAAACCATTGCTCACTATACCGCCGCCAAATATTTCTGTCCCGAAGTCGAATTTATACTCGACATCGGCGG
>SAMEA104315429__coassemble_1512_pt1 | contig 11184 bp, 6 predicted proteins | sample SAMEA104315429__metabat2_high_PE_007 | metagenome-assembled genome bin SAMEA104315429 (sample SAMEA104315429) | gut metagenome | biome: Monkey gut; feature: monkey-associated habitat; material: faeces | place: China | collected 2013 | reverse complement strand
AAGAGAAGCGAACTGTTTGAAAAAACGAGAAAAGGAGAGGTAAGAATTCTGCTCGGTTCTACGTTCAAACTCGGTATCGGCGTAAACGTACAGGACAAACTTATCGCCGTACATCATATCGACGTGCCGTGGCGACCCGCCGATATGGTTCAGCGCGAAGGCAGAATAATCCGCCCCGGTAACACGAATAAAGAAGTTGCTATTTCATTTTATGGACACTCATTATATGACGCTATATGATTCTCCGATTTCTCGCCTTTCGTCGTCGCGTTGTAGCACAGTGAAAATCGCAAGTCAACGGCAAAAAATTCTTGCTACGGCTTTTAATTGCGACCGATATCAACGCAACAATTTTTGTGCTGTTCGTTGACTTCCGTGCAACCGATGCCAAAATAAAAAAACTTCTATCTTTTCCCGGTGCTACCCCGTTTTTGCCGAAAGGCGAGAAAAAAATCGGAGGTATCCAGAAAATGACAGAAGTAAACAGAGGAATTTTAGATAACGACATAGTTATCTCGGCAGAAAACATACAGAAGATAGGCGAAGTAATCGCATTGACCTGTATTAAAACGGTAATTGTCCGTTCAGGTAAAGACCTGCATTATCTCTATAAAGGATTATTAAGAGATATGAACCGCTCAAAAGATGATCTTTCACCATTTTCAAACGCATACGATATTGCACAAGAGGCAATGCTATTTTTATGCCAACATATAGGAGAAAAACTCGGCGATGACTATATCACAAAATACGGAAAGACGACTACAATTAGAAGTGCGTGTTTCCGTTGCACCGATAATTATTTAGAAAAGCAATACACACGCCATATAATAAACACAGTGAGCCTTGACGAGCGAATTATGGAAGGAACCGCAATACTCGATGACGAGCAGAAAAACGATTATACGGCTGTTGATGGGCTTATAGCAAAGATGAAACTGACTGCCGTGGAGTACGAAACATTATGCGCATATATGGCGGGGCTTACTTATCTTGAAATAACTCGACTTTTGAATGTAAACCGCACGACGATTTGGCGTAGAAGAATGAGTCTGCAGAGAAAATATGCGCTTGCGACAAACAGCCTTTAATATAAAAACAGACGGATAACTTACCGAAAATTATCCGTCTATTTTTATGTCTATGCTCATACAACTACATTTGAAAACTGTGATAAAAGCGGTAAAAGCCACTTTAGTATCCAACGTTTTGTCGTGTCGTAATTTGAATCGTAAAACACCGCGCCGACAATCGCTTCGATATAAGGATCGTGTCCTTTATTTACCACTTTTTCGTGATCGGGGACATCTGAATCCGACTGGAAGTGTTTTGCGTTGTATGCGTATCCGATTAAACCGCATTCCAGCATAATATTATGCATAACTTCATTATTTTCAAGTTTACTTTTTATCTGCGTAATTTCACCTTTTGTAGTTATGCCTTTCCGATATAGATAATCGGCAATAACGGATTTCAACACGGTATCGCCGATTGTTGCGAGCCCGTCGTTAGTATATTCGCTATGGTTCTTTCCTTCTCCGGAAACTTCAATTTTTTCCGATTTCATCGCCTTTGAAAGCCACGCGATATCGTTAAAATGATAATGTATTTTAACTTCAAGTTCGCGCATTTTTTGATATACAACAGATTTATCCATCAGATTTTATCCCCGTTGAATACAATTTTGTCCGACAAATTCACTTCTACGGATTTACCGTTTTTATCCATATCAAACCAAGAAACATCGTTTTTGTATCTATCCGTTAAACACAAAATGCGTTGATTTTCCGAGCCAAGTAACCTACGTTTTGTTTCTTTTTCTTCCAAAACGTATGCGCCGTCAAGCACAAGGTCTACGCCGGCAAGAAAGTCTGAAACCTCTTCGTATTTTCTGCCCGTAAACGATATAACGCCAAGCCCGAGTTTTTTTATTTCGTCGGTTAAAAGCGGAAGGTTTTGTTGGCAAGTAGGTTCTCCGCCGGAATACGTTACACCTTCGATGCCAAATTCGTCAATCGACTTTTTAATTACCGAAATAATCTCGTCGATTGACATAATATGGCGCGCTATAAACGGCTGGTAATCAGGGTTACAACACTCGTTGCAACAAATATCGCAACCCTGAAACCATATACATAATCTTTTATGCGGACCTTCTGTTTCCGTACAACGGTTTATACTCGCAACGTTAAACTTAATCATTGTCAAAATCAAATTCAAGCCCGTTTTTCGTCGTTTTTACTACGATTTTCGAGCCTTTCATCGACGGCAATTCTTCTTTGTTTTCAAACATAAACATAGCAAGTTCGTCAAGCAATTTATCGTTGATGGCGTTAAGAATATCACGACCGCCTTTACTGCTGTCCGCTCCGCCGAGAACGTAATCAATAAATTTAAGTTCGTCTTCAAATTCAAGGTCGATGCGATACTTTTCCGATATCGCTTTCTGAACGGGACGAAGTTTCGATTTCGCGATTTTTACGCTGAATTCTCTGTCTTTGATGAAGTTGAACGGAACGATATTGCTGTACCCGATACGACCGAGAATTTCGGGACGTTTGATTTCGTTGTCGAAATAGTTTTTAACGATTTTTATAAACTCTTCAGCCACTTCTTCGTTTGAACCGTTAGACGACACTTCGGACGCTCCGAGATTTGATGTAAAGATAATTACGCTTTCGCTGAAATAAACCGTTTCGCCTTTGCTATCGGTAAGCCTGCCGTCTTCGAGAATTTGCAGGAAAATATCCAAAATTCTCGGATTTGGCTTTGCCGCTTTTTCGATTTCGTCAAACAAAATTATGCTGAACGGTTTTTCTTTTACGGCGTTAGTAAGTTGCCCGCCTTCTTCATAACCGACGTATCCCGGAGGCGCGCCGATAAGTTTCTGATCACTGTTTTCCTGCGCATATTCCGACATATCGAAGCGGATACAAGCCTGTTCGTCACCGAAAAGGAATTTTGCAAGAGCTTTTGAAAGTTCGGTTTTACCTACACCGGTAGGTCCGACAAAGAACAGCACGCCTTTCGGTGCGGAACGAGAAGACGATTTATGTATTCCCGTAAGTCCCATATAAGCCTTAACAACGACTTTTTCAATCTTTTCGATAGCTTCTTCCTGACCGACTACACGTTCGCTTAAAATCTTTTTGATGTTTTTAACCGACTTATAGTCGAGTTTTTCCCAAGGATTATCTTTTTCGCCGTACTTAAAAAGCAAGTACAACTGCTCGAACGGCATTTTGCCTTCTTTTCTCGAAAGACGCGCCATCTGAACGATTTCACGGTTGGTAAAATCGTCGAGCATATCGACGTATTCGTTAAATTTATCCGAAGTCAGAAGCGTTTCTCCGGGTTTGAGTTTTACGTCAAATCCGCTCTCGATTTTTTCCATCATTTTAGCACGTTCTTCTCTGTCGGGTTTTGAAAGAGTAAGACAAGCGACTTCCGGGTTGCCCTGATAGAAGGAAATCGGGAACATCGCAAGTTTGCTCGTAATGAGAATAACCGTGCTTTCGTTTACTTCGGCAGACAAATATTCCGTTTTTTTATCCTTTATCGATTTCCCGAGCATTGTGATAAGTTCTCTCTCGTCGGGCGGTAATTGTCCGCCGCTTGAAAAGAGATAATCCGCCCAATTCAGCACGAAAGCAGTTTTTCTATTCGGCTTCTTCAAGTTTTTGAATACGATATTGAAAATCTCGGCAGGTTCTTTGAACTGACCGCTTCCTGTTTTTTCTTCCGCTTGCGGTTGGTTTCCTTCTTCATCGTCAAAGGAATAAGCGTCGCCTTCCACCTCGACTTCATCGATTATGGAAAGCCTTGAAACGTCTCCGTCTATGCCGTCGATACGGTCCCAATACAAAACGTCGTCGTACTCCATACCTTTGAGCATATCCGTAAGGTATTGTTTCAGATCGACGATTTGCTTTTTGTCGTTAAGATATACGTCTCCGACGTTGCCGTCGATTATTACGCACCTCTTGATACCGACTTCGCGTTTTAATCTGTTAAACGTTGTTTGCAATGCCATTATTTTCACCTCTTATTTGTGTTCGTTTTTACCGTTTGGTACTTCATTGACGATATTTTATCTGGATTACTCCATATTTCCTGCGTTTTGGTAACGTGTAAACCGTAAACTTCTTCCAAATCGTTCAGAAAAGGCTGTATATCCTTTTGACAAGCCTGTCCTTCGTATCCACGAAAATCGTAAATAAATTTCCCGTCCAAAAACACGCGGAATTCCGCTTTCTCGCCGCTTGCTTTCAGTCCGACCAAAATCACTTCGTTTGTATCGCGTTTGATTTTTATATTCTTTTTATCCACGATAAATCCGCGGGCGGTTATTGCCGACATTATGATTTTAAGCGACTTCTGACGGATTTTTTCGCCTACGATTTCTTCCGTTGCCGCCGATCTTATTTCGGAAAGCGTTTTGTTCTCTGTTACGACTTTATCGATGGTAGTCTTTTCAACTCTTGCGGCTTCGAGTTCGCGGCGAATTTTTTCTCGCTCTTTTTCCATACGCGATTCATAAGTTTCGTTTTTGAGTTCTCTGCCCGCTCTGATTAGATCATCGCCCGAAAGCGTATCGTTTTTCAGATATGCAAGGTAAGTAAACTGCCTTTCCGTTTCGTCCTGAATGGAATCGAGAAGTTTTTGGATCTCGGCAGGGATTGTAACGACTCCGTTTGCTTTATCCCTCAATCTTTTTTGATTTTCTTCGATACTGCTTACAAGCAAACTTTGATAAAGCGCGCGCATTTCGACTAATCTTTTAGCCGCCAGCTCGTTTACTTGATTTTGTAATTCTTGCGCTGCTTTATCCACGTTATCGGCAGAATTCAGTCTTAATCTGTCGCTATCTCCGCTTACAACGCCTTTTTTTGCTACTTCTTTTGCCTTCGCTTTTAAGTTTTCGATTTTTCTAACGAGAGAATCTCGTTCTTCTACAATCAATTGTTGTAATGCCGCCGTCTGACTATTACGTAAGCTTTGCGAACCATTTTCTATGTCCGAAAGTATCTGGTCGAGTTCGGCAATCTGCTTTTCGGCAACTTCGCAAATGCTTTCGCATCTTATCGCTATCGCCTCGTAGGCTATCTGTACCTGATGGCTCATTTTCGTTCCCCCTTTATGGCAAATACTATATCGCGCCAATTTTCAATCGTTTCTTTATCGAAACGTGTTTGCGACTTTTCCGGATGTTGCAATCCGTTTCTGCACATACGAAGTTTATGTAATGCGGATTCTTGCTTGCCGTCGAGAATGTCTTTATCTTTTGCCATAGCGAGTAAATCGTGTGCAGACGTCATAGGCTCGGCGTTAAGCATATCTCTTAAATCGTATTGCAGTTTTACGAATAAATCGCAAATTGCGTCTTTATATTTACCGCGTGCAATCTGCTCGTCAATGTATTTTTTCGTAATTTTTTCGGGATGAGAAGACGCGCTGCGCTCAATAGACAACAAATCGTGAATCGGCTCGTAAATCTCTATAAACTTTCTGATTGCAGCATAGGATTTAGGCGCATATTTCTCGTATTTTGCCACCGATTTCAACTCCGAATTAAGCGTGGCGTAAGCATTGAAAAATTCGTCTTCGTTATAATCGTCTTTAAGCGTATACTCCGAAAGGCTCTCTATCCCGAGCATATCGTTAAGTTTCCACAGATTACGTTTAATGTTGTTAAAAACGTTGCCGAGATCGGAATCCGAGTAAATTTCTTCGTTATTTACAACTTTCTCGGCAAAATCCGCTACCACGTTCACAACGCTTAAAACGGTGTCAACAGTAAAACCTGCGCTTAAAAGTGCTTCGTAAACAATATCGTCGTCTTCCGTTTTTTTCATCTGTTTTGCAAAGGCGGAAACGTAGTCGAAGTCGTTCATTCCGAGTGCTTTTCTGAGCGGATTCAACACCGACGATTTATAAATAGCATTATCGATTTTTATCTCGCTTGCGCTTTCTTCAAACAATTCTTTTGCCGTCGATACAAAATAGTTTTTCCACTCGGCATTCTTGGTAAAGGCGTTATTCAGTTTTAATACAACTTCTATCTTTTCATCAACGGTTTTTGTATTTTCAAACAGCACCCTAATAGTTCTACCAAAATACGAAGAGTCATTCAATGCGGCAACCGTAAACAAAACCACTTTCGCGACGTCATCGTCAAAATCTTTATGCGTGTAAAACTCAAAAATTTCTTCTACCGTTTCTTTATAGCGCGTTTCGTCCAAAACGCTTTCGGTAAGCAACTGCATTTCAAACGTATCGCCAAGTTGACTGCAAGGCATTTTCACGTTTACTGCAGAGTAATAACGCAATGCGGAAGTATCGAGCAAGGCAAACTCGGCGTTTCCGCCTATTTGGCTAAGTATTTTTGCCGAAAAATCTTTATCCGTTCTTAAAACGTTATCCGTCCTGTCGGTCGCAAGTCTACCGCCGTCAATAAATATTTTGCACGGTCTTTTCGCTTGCCTTGATACGTCGTTTGGTATATACGCGCCTACAATATCGTTAAGTTCGGAAAGTTCAACCGTCGGCACGTCCACCGCATTTTTAAGCGCGTCTGCGAATTTATATTTTTCTTTGGCAAGCAAACATTTCGTCATAAAAGCGGAAGAATACCACTTGTTGAAATAAGCGGTTTCGTCAGATGTATCAAACGAAAATTCAACGCCGTTTTTGTTTATTATAACTTGCGTTCCGTCCTCTTTTCTGACTTGTTTTTCTTCTCCGACCTCGGGTATTTCAACGTCAACAACGCGTTCTTCGGCTTTCAGCCCTACCTTTGTCGGATTTGCTTCGATATAATCTTTAAGTCCGCTTATATCTATCGTTTTTCCTAAAAACCTTTCGATATCTTCATAAAGAACGGACGAATCGAGAGAGGTATACGGAAGCGAATAACTCACGTCAAATTTACGCGTTACCGGACTATAAAAAATATCTTTTGTTTTTACTTTTTCTTCGCCCGTCGGTATCGCGCCTTCGCGGAACATTTTTCTGCCTTTTGCGGTAAGCGAAACGTCTTTTACTCTGATTTCCGAAAAGTATTTCGGGTTCATAAAATGCGACGGATCGTAGTCGTAAGAGAGAATTTCGGTACCGATAAGATTTGAAATTTCTTTCCCGAAAATATAGTGCAAATCTCTCGGAATCCCGAATTTAAGCAGCACGTCGCATATTTTATCTTCCGAACCAGCAGTTTTTTCAATTACGTCGAGCAGAATATATGCAACGCCCGACGCCTTTCTCACCTCGTTATATCGCACGGTTACTTTATAGACGAGTAGCGGAAACGGGATAGCCGTAGTGAATTTCAACAAACTTTTCTCTTCCATTTTACTCTCCTAAAATGTCTTTTGCCGCAAGTATTCTTCCGCGGAAATTTATCGTGTCGATAATTTCTTTGTAAACGTGGAAGTTGATTTTATCACGACTGTGGTCGCCTTCAAGATCAGGAAGGTCGATGATACCCGCTTCCGACAAAAACTTCTTCGAGCCGACGATAATCAAAAGTTTTCTCGCTCTTGACAACGCAACGTTGATACGCTCGAATTTTTTAATAAATTCCGCATCATACCTTGCGCCGCTCGGATTTCTTACCATTGAAACGATAATGATATCCCTTTCGTCACCTTGGAAATCGTCAACCGTACTGATAACGAGTTTTTCGTCCGGTTTACCCGAAAAGCCCGTAAATTGATAGCCTTTGCGCTTCTTTTTTATTAGTCCCGCCTGATCGCCGTATGTACAAATAATACCTGCGCTCGGTCTTTCGTCGATTTTCCTTGACGGATCGACGATGATTTTATGATCTGAAACAAGCCCTCTCGCCGCCTTATCGAGTTCTTTTAGGAGCGTTATCGCAACCTGTGCTTCCTGCTCGTTGATTTTAGACGTACTACCTTCAAATGCGCTCGATTCTTTTTGATTGCAATCAATAAAATATACGTGCCGTTTCGGATCGATAACGGTATTCCCGTTTATTTTTACAGTTAGGTTATGTTCTTTTTCGTCGTCCTGTTGCTTTTTACCTACAATAAGCCCTTTGCCGTTACCGCCATAAAAATGATTGAACACTTCCATAATGTGGCTGTGGCAACGATATTGTTTGTTCAGCATTACCCTGAAATCATCGGGGACCTTTTCATACAGAGTTTTAAAGAAACATTCTTCATATAACTTTGTATACCCGTCGTTGATTTCCTTTGTGATTTTCTCTTCGTCGAGTCCGTCGAAATCATCGCCCCGCATATGCCGCAAATCATACATAGGCGGAAGTTGACGATGGTCGCCGACGAGAATAATCGTTTTCCCGTATAAAATAGGTATCAGCAAATCAAGAAAAGACGATTTAGACACTTCGTCGACGATTACAACGTCTATACCTTGCGTTCTGATGTCTACCGATTCAATGCCGTATTTACCAAGCTCGGCAAGTTGCGACGGAGTAAATCTATCGCGGCTTGTGCAAGTAATACCGAATACGTTTGCCGAATTGTAAAGTTCTCTCGTATATGCGGATCTGTCTTCCTCTAAAATATCTTCCTGCGACAAGTATTTTACGATGTCTTTATACATCGGAATTTTTATTTTATTTTCGGAAGACGAAGCATTATACTCGGTTTCAAGCCTGTTCCACTCTTCATTGATTATATCGAACGCCGTTTCAAGATTGTCGGAATCGTATTCTCTGACAATTCCGAAATCACGGAAAAATCTCGTAATCTTTTGTTTTAGTGCTGAATTTAACTCGCCATATTCCTCAATTCCTGGATTTTCGCCAAGTTTTTCGTATAAACTTTTCTTCTCACTTATTTGGATTTTTAGATCGTTTATATTATCGGATAGAACGTTTTCATTGTCCATGCTACCATTGATTGCGGATTCGATTATATCCCTCTGTGCATTTACTATATCGGCAAGTTTTGCCTTGAATTGCGCAAGTTCGGATGGCAACTGCTTTAATATTTCTTTTGCTCTTGTAATGCCGGGAACTAGAGAGTAAATCACGCTTTCGGAAATATCGAACTCCGAGTTGTTTTCGTATTCCTTAATCTTTTTGCCGACGGCAATCAACTCGCTTTGATTCTTTTTATACTCTTCGTAATTGGCATCTCCTTCATCAGGTGCTTCATCCGTATCGGGATCTCGCAAACTGCTCAAAACGCCGCGCAAAGCACGCTGGCGATTTTTTAATTCCACAATTGCGTCTTCGCTCAAAAAATGTTCTAATTCTACTTTAATTGTCTGAATATCCGCATTTGCGAGCTCGGCAACCTTATCGAGCGTTACCTCTTCAAAACAAGCAAAGTACTTTAACAGGTTTTCCACTTGCTCGGCATATTTATTCAAAACGTCGGTATCGATGCCCTCGCCCGAAAAGCGATACGATTCGACGTATTTAAGCGTTCTCGTATACATTTCGGTATTTTCTTTTGCGGCAAGAAGTTTTTCTCTTAAAACTTCGTTTTCTCCGGTTACACGGTTTATTTCTGAAAGCAAATTATTCCGCTTTCTTTCCGTATCTGCATTCTCCCGTTTCAATTTCAAAAGTCGATCATAATCGAGCCGAAGAGATTTCATCGTCGAATCGAATTCTTCTCTCGTTTCTTTATAGTTATCGTATCTTGCTATCTGTTTTTCAAGGTTTCCGCAAATATTAAGATAGAAGTTATCTACAAGCTTTTCGGGACTGTAATTCGTTTCTTTACCGTTTTGCGACGGGATAAGGCGAAGAGGACGTATTTCGGGTATTTTAGGCAATCTGTCAAATACGTTATCGATTGCCTTATGTGTTTCGGAAGATATTAAAACTTTCTTACCGCGTTTTGTCAGTTGCGCCGTAATTTCGGCTATAACCTGTGTTTTTCCCGTTCCCGGAGGACCTTGCAACAAGAATATACTTTCGCTTTGGAGCGCGCGTTTTGCTGCAAGTTTTTGACGATCGTTCAAACTTTCAAGACACCACTCGGGATCTTTAATTTCTTCTACGGAAGACTGCGCAAGCGTTTCGGGCGAAAAAAGATACGTCGGTAAAAACGGATTTTTAACGTATCCGCCCAAAATAGAAGTCAACGCCTTTTCTTGTCTGTCTATTTTTGCTTTTTCCGCACGATTATCGTAGGTAAGATATTTCGGAGCAGTTTCCTCGATTTGCTTTTCGATTTCTTTTACTTTATCCGTGATATCTTGCGGACGGAAGTAAATCTGATAACGGCGTATCGTTTCGTTCTCGATTTTATCAGCCTTATCTTCGTTTAATTTTTGAAGTAGGACATTTCTTATTTCGGTTTTCTCGGAATCAATACTCTCTGCATATTGAAATTCTAATTGATTTTTCTTTTCCTTTTTAAGTTTATCGAGTTCTTCCTGATAGCGTATTGCTAAACTCTTTTGCTTTTTCTCGATAAGTGCCGTATTGCGGCGAATATAAAAGTCGCGCAAAGAAATCTGTGCTTTCACTGTTTCTATACGCTTATCATATTCGGCGTTCAATGCCGATTCCTTACTGATCAAAGCATTGATCTTTTCGTCTTTTTCGGCTGCAGACAATTTTGAACATCTAATTTGGTCTATTTCGGCGCGAATCGAGCTAAGCCATTTCTTTCTTTCGCTTTCAATCGGCGTGATAAGACGAGCAATCTCGTTTTGGTATGTCTTGTATACGTCCTTATCAGAATTGTTTATAACATCGGAATCAAGTCTATCGGCAAGTTCTGTTGTGTATTCGTCAAGTTGCAAATCATAATTTTTTTGTATTTTAGCAGAAACGTCTGCCACATAACGATTAACCTCGGAAAGAATTATACCGTTATACTTGCTGTCGATTTCTCCGTATCTTGCAGTCAATTCTTTTTCGTAATTTTTGTCAAGCGAAGACAAATCCGGTTCGATATCTACATGAGTGAATAAATATCGTTCGCCGAGAAGATACGATTTGATACTTCTGATATTACCTTTATCGTCCGATTTCGGCGGATACGGCGACAGCCCCATCGCGTCGCGAGTATATCTGTTCAGGTTGACCTCAAACTTCGGTTTTCCTTTTCCGCTTTTACCGATAGTTTCGGATAATATTTCTTTTCTATTCTTTTCTATCGCAACGCAAATCAGCGGAAAACCGTCGGCTCCCGCCACTTCTTTTGATAGTATTATCTGCTCGCTTTTCCC
>SAMEA104315429__coassemble_1466_pt1 | contig 11359 bp, 8 predicted proteins | sample SAMEA104315429__metabat2_high_PE_007 | metagenome-assembled genome bin SAMEA104315429 (sample SAMEA104315429) | gut metagenome | biome: Monkey gut; feature: monkey-associated habitat; material: faeces | place: China | collected 2013 | reverse complement strand
AAATTCCTTTCGGATTTTTGAAAATATCATATAATGCTCCGCTTTCCGCAACCGAAATTTTCAAGAAAAACAGAAAATTCGTGGTTGAAATTCAAGCGGATTTCGGCTTGGTTTCTTCTCGTGGAACGGGAATTATCATCGGTGACGGCTATATACTGTCTAACGCTCACGTCGTATTCGATAAAAAGAGCGACCGCGGAGTCGCGTATGCCGCTGATGAAATTTTGTGTAAGGACGCATCGCAAAACGTCTACGAATTAGACCTTATCTATGCCGATATAAAGAAGGATATGGTATTGTTACATTCCGACGAGTTGTCTGTTGACGGCGTTACTTTTTGCGCAAAAGAAGTGGAGACCGGCGAAAAGATTTACGCCATAGGCAACAGTAAGGGGCAAGGAATTTGTATTCTTGACGGAATAGTCAGCGATAGCGAGCGTCTTATCGGTAGCGACAAATTCATTATGTTTTCCGCGCCTATTGTTCACGGAAATTCCGGCGGACCTGTTTTCAACTGCAACGGCGAAGTGATAGGTATTGCAACGCTCGGCAGAGAGGACGCTTTGGCAATGAATTATGCTATTCCCGTTTCCGCCGTAAACACTTTTATCGAACAAGCAAAAGTTAAAGAGGAAGTCGAAGTTGCGTTGAAAATCGATGCGATATAATTGAGTCGGTCAATATTTATTTGAAAAAAATATAAAAACAGGGCAGTTGATTACGTCCTGTTTTTTAATATGCAAAAAATTGAATTATCCGGTTTATTTTTCATATTTATGGAGTATAATATTGTCGTAAATATTTTACGGAACTGTAATTTTATTACGGCGACACTTGACAAATAATATTTTTGGTGGTATAATTTATGAAAAATGAATCATTCAGGATGGTTAAGGATATGTTAAAAAGATTTGAAGTGGAAAATTTTAAGGGTTTCAAAGATCGCCTTGTGTTTGATTTAACCGCAAGGGAGTATGAATTCAATAAAAATCTTGTTGTGAACGGAATCGTAAACAAAGGTATTGTTTACGGTAAAAACGGTATCGGTAAAAGCAATCTCGGCATTGCGTTATTCGACATTGTGTTGCATCTTACAGACAAGGAAAGAATGCCGTTACAATATCTTACAAACTATCTGAATCTCGATTCCGATAAACAATATGCGGAATTCAAGTATTGCTTTGTTTTTGATGACGACGAAGTTGTTTACGAGTATAAAAAAAGAGATTCTTTCTACTTAATAGACGAAAAACTGACAATCAACAATAAAGAAATGCTTTATTATAACTATTTTGATAAGAAGAACAATTTTATAGACAATGATTTAGTTGGTAATCTTAAAATCGAACTTTTGGATAACAGACTTTCAGTTTTGAAATATATTTACAGAAATACGCCGACAAAACAGGAGTCACCGCTTTATAAAATGATGGTGTTTGCCGAAAATATGTTATGGTATCGCGGACTCAGCGATGGTAACGCGTATTGCGGCTTTTCAAACGGCGGAGCCGCGCTTGTGGAACGTTTGTATGAAAGCGGTAAAAAGGATGAATTCGAGAAATTCCTTGCCGATAACGATTTGCACTATAATCTCGAATGGCGTAATAATAACGGCGTTCATGAGCTTATGGCTAAATTTTCAACGGGCAAGAAGACGTCTTTTGTATCGATCGCATCTACCGGCACAATGTCGTTGTTTTTATATTTTATTTGGAGTATAACGGCATTCGATAAAATTTCATTCTTGTTTATAGATGAATTCGACGCGTTTTTCCATTACGAATCTGCGGAGAATATTGTATTGCGATTAAACAAAAACAAAAACTTTCAAACTCTTTTAACTTCGCATAACACATATTTAATGCAGAATAAATTAACTCGTCCCGATTGTTGCTATATTATGACCGAGAACAGAATAAGCAGCTTATTCAATTCTACCGATAAAGAGATACGCGAAGCGCATAATCTGGAAAAAATGTATATAAATGGGGCGTTTAACGAATAATGGAAAGCAATATTCTGATTATTGTTGAAGGCTTGAAAACCGAGCCGAATTTCTTTAAGAGATTGTCGGATGTTTTCGGGTTGAAATTTGATATATATTGCCTTGAAACGAATATCTATTCGCTTTATAAAAAAATGAAAGAAATCGATTTCAACGGGGATATAAAAGATGTATTATCCGAAATTCATCCGAGCAAAAAGGAAATGTTGTCAAAAAAATTTGCCTATACATACTTGATTTTTGACTGCGACGCTCACCATGCGGTAGAAAATGAAACTCGTACACAAGAGGAAATTGTGTTTACTAATTTGGATAAATTATCCGAAATGGCGAATTATTTTGTCGATGAAACCGATCCGTCAATAGGGAGACTGTATATCAATTATCCGATGATGGAATCTTATCGTGATTGCGACGATTATTTCGAAAACGAGTATGCGTCGGCAATAATTTCGATTTCAAAGTTAGCGTCTTACAAAAATCATGTAGCAAAGAAAAAATTGTGCAGCAAGCATATCGATAAATATACCAAGGAACAATTTTCTTTATTGATTCTCCAAAATTTATATAAGTTGAATTTGATTTGCTGTCAAAAGTGGAATAAGCCGAATTATAAAGAGTATTCAAGCTATTCGGCTTCTGCGAATATATTATCCGAAGAAAGAAAATTGGCGACAAAAGACAAAGTTTTATCTGTAATTAACACGTCATTATTTATGATTACCGATTATTTCGGAAATCGAAACGGTTTTTACGATAGTTCAAACTTACGATTTACAAAACAGACAGGGGATAAATAAAATGTTTACAATAGAGGATTTTAAATCCGGATTAAATAAGTTTTTGAAAATTGGTGAGGCTCTTGATGAAAAAGGAGTTATCACAATAAAGAATCGAGATCTCAAAATACAAATCGACTCAAAAGAGATAATAGAAATAATTGAAGAATTAAATGCAAAGGGTTCTTATTTTAAGGATAATGAATTGTATAACGATGACTCCTTAGAAGAAAGGGTTGATACGGCAAATACACCGTACGTATTCTTCAGGCATGAAAGATTTGATAAATATAAAGTTAATACTGATTTGTATAATATAGAAATTTCTTGCGCATCAAAACAATATTTGATCGCTACTATATGTAGTATCGATATTAATTCTATAGAATATAAAAGAGCATGTTTTTATCCGCACATAGCCGAATCGGATAATTATGATTTCTGGCATTGGACGGAGCAAATGATTGGTGTCACTTGTAAAATTCAATTTAAAGGTGAAAATAAATGGCAACTAAAAGAAATGAGACATTATCTTACATCGTACCTATTTAATATAGCCTTTAATTATAACGAGTGCATATTGCCCATAAATAATATTGTTAGAAAGAGATCTAAAATATGGAAAGATAGCGGAGGGCAATTGGCTCCTTTAAGATTATATAATCTTCAGGTGGTGGATTATTACAATCAAGGGTTAGCGGCAGATACTCCGTTTTCTCAATATCTTGCTTTTTACCATGTGTTAGAGTTCTATTTTCAATCTGTAATTGAAGAGGACACTTTCAAATATGTTAAAGATGAATTGACAAAGCCATCGTTTTCATTGTCATCGAAAAGAGAGATCACTGCGTTTATAAAAGGAATAAGAAAAAAAATAGATAATCAAAAAGAGAATAGTAGCCAAGGCGAAAAATTTGCGTTAGAGTTATGTTTAAAAAAATATTTACTTCTTTCAGATTTAACTAAAAGGTTAAATAATGTCGATTCAAATTGTTTGGATTATTATAAAAACAATAAAGTATCTTTTGCGCAGAATTCTGTGGAAATTGATTTTAAACTTAATGACGAAACGATTTATCAAAATCTCAGTAAAAGAATATATGATGTAAGGAATGCTATTGTTCATAGCAAAGATTGTGATAAGTTAAGATATCAGCCGTTTGATAATGATGATGAATTGCGGCGTGAAATCCCGTTAATTAAATCGATAGCTGAGGTTATTATAATTAATACAGCGGGGATCGCGAAATCTTAAAAAATAATTACTATGTGATGTGGGGGAAATAAAAATGAAAGCAGTTATATACGCGAGATATAGTTCGGATAATCAGACGGAAGCAAGTATCGAAGGGCAACTTCGCGAGTGTATGGAGTTTGCCGAACATGCCGAAATCGACGTCGTCGGGCAGTATATCGACCGCGCTCTGTCTGCTAAAACAGATAACCGTCCCGAATTTCAAAAGATGATCAAGGACAGTTATAAACACGCTTTCGATTGCATTATCGTGTGGAAACTCGACCGCTTTGCCAGAAACCGTTATGATTCCGCTCATTGCAAAAGCCTTTTGAAGAAAAACGGCGTAAAAGTTATTTCGGCGAAAGAAACTATCGGCGAAGGTTCGGAGGGCATTCTCCTCGAATCGGTTCTTGAGGGTATGGCGGAGTTCTATTCGGCAGAACTCGCCGAAAAAGTTTCCCGTGGCATGACGGAAAACGTCTTAAAAGGCATATGCAACGGCGGGCAAGTTACTTTCGGATACAAAGTCAATGCCGAGCATTGCTACGAAAAAGACGAACTTACTTCCCCTATCGTAGAACAAATTTTCGAGATGTATTCCGATGGTTACAAAATCAAAGAAATCGTCGATTATCTCAACGAACACAATATCAGAACGTATCGCAACGGCAAAATGACGATAAATATCGTGCAGAGAATGCTTTCCAACCGCAGATACATAGGCGAATATAAATTTCAAAGCACCGTCGTGCCGAACGGAATTCCCGCTATTATTTCGGAGGAATTGTTTAATCGCGTACAGGAAATTCTTGCTAAAAATAAACGTTCCCCGGCTCGCAAAAAAGCCGAGGACGAATATCTTTTAACGTTAAAACTTTTTTGCGGAAAGTGCGGCGCGCATATGGTCGGTGAAAGCGGCATGGGAACTTCTAAAGTTTACCGCTATTACAAGTGCTATAATACGAAGAAAGTGCATACCTGCGATAAAAAGCCTGTTCGTAAGGAATGGATTGAGGATTTGGCGGTAAAAGCCGCGCTCGATATTCTGAAAAACGATGAAATCAAGGATTATCTTACCGATAGAATTTATGCGTTGCAAGGAGAAGAAAATCCGAGAATACCGAAACTGAAAGCGCAACTTGCCGACGTAGGAAAACGGCTTGCGAATATTATGCAAGCCATAGAACAAGGAATTATTTTCGATACGACAAAAGAGAGATTCGCCGCGCTCGAAAAGGAAAAGAAAGAACTTGAAATAACGATTTTGCAGGAGAAAATCAAAAAGCCGTTCTTATCGAAAGAACAAATTCGTTTCGGCATAGAAAAGTTCGGCAAACTCGATATTTCGACGAAAGAAGGGAAACAACGCTTGATAGAAGGTTTTATAAACGCTATTTACGTTTACGACGATAAAATTACGTTCACGTTCAACTATAAAGACGGAACGAGAACCGTAATGCTATCTGAACTCTCGGACGGCAAAAGCAATTCGGATTTGAAATGCCAAGGTGCACCACGAATAACCTAATTCGAATTCTCGAAAGGGGATTGGATTAGGTTATTTTGTTTATATGAGAATTTCGAGTAAAACTTGCCGTGTAACGGGCGTAGTGTTTGCGTATTGACAAATTATTATTTCAACCGTATCCGAATATAAAATAAAATCCGAATGAGTGTCATTCGGATTTTTTATCGGCTTATTAAAATATATGTCTACTTTATCGTCGAATAAGACAATTTTTTCGATTAGCAGGTTTATCAGAATTTTGGAATTTCCGTTCAGAGCGGAAACATAAAATTGCTCAATATCCGTTGCCGATAACTTAATTGTTTGCCTGTTTTGTTCAACGAGAATTTGTCGTTCTAAATCTTGCTGTTGTGTCTCAAGAGATTGCAAACGCTTATTCGTCGCGTTCGTAACGATTCCGCGCTCGATTGCCGCAACGATATTATCGATTGATATATCGACTTGCTTTTTTTGTTTCGTAAGTAAAGCGAGAGAAGAATTTTCACGGATAGAATGTTCTTGCCTTTGCATTATTTCTGTAACGAGAAGATTTAAGAGATTCGGTTCTGATAACTTTTTAACGACGGTATCTATTACAAGATTTTCTATCACTTCTTTACGAATCGTGGACTTGTTGCAATTATTTATACGCTTTTTTCTTCCATTACACTTATAGTAATAAATTTTTGAACCGTTTTTTGTCGTTCCGCTTTCTCCGTGCATAGGCTGTCCGCAATTGCCGCATACCAGATTTTGTCTTAATAAAAAATCGATTTTCGTGCTTTTCTTGCCGTATTTGTTTTCGGTGACTTTACGTCGGACTTGATTAAAAATATTTGTCGGGACTATCTGTGGATACATATTGTCGATAATTTCGTCGCCATGTCTGTAAACACCCGAGTATTTTTCGTTTCGAAGAATGTTATATACGCTGTTATTCACGAAAGGTTTTCCTTTATAGAATATATTTTTTTCCGTTAATGTCTTTATGATATCCTTAACGAAAACTCCGTTCGCGTATTGTTCATACATAAAACGTACTACGGCGGAATTGTTTTCGTCTATTACGATTTTTCTTCCGTCGATTTTATATCCGTATAATAGCCCACCGCCCTGATATAAGCCTTTTCTTCTGGTCTCAAACATTCCGCGCTTTACTTTTTGTGCAAGTTCCGCCGAATAATATTCGGCGTAGCCTTCAAGCATACTTTCAAATATGATTGCCTCCGGCGTATCGGGAATATTTTCCATGGCGGATAAAACTTTTACACCGTTGTCTTTTAATTCTTTTTTGTGAATTGCCGTTTCGTAACGATTACGGGCAAAACGATCGAATTTATAAACGATGATATAGTTCCATTCTTTTCGATTACTGTCTTTCAGCATATGTTGAAAATCGGGACGGTTATCGTTTCTGCCCGACATTGCACGGTCAATGTAAGTGTTTAGTATAAGAATATCGTTTCTTTTTGCGTATTCTTCGCAAACACGAAGTTGACCTTCGATAGATTGTTCGTTTTGGCTGTCGCTCGAATAGCGGGCGTAAATTGCTGCTATTTCATTTTATGGACACTCTTTATATGACACTATGTAATTCTCCGATTTATCGCCTTTCGTCGTCGCGTTGTAGCACAGCGAAAAGCGAAAGTCAACGGCAAAAAATTCTTGCAACGTCTTTTAATTGCAACAGATACCAACGCAACAATTTTTGTGCTTTTTCGTTGACTTCCGTGCAACCGACGATAAAATAAAAAACTTCTATCTTTTCCCGGTGCTACCCCGTTTTTGCCGAAAGGCGAAAATGAATCGGAGGTATCCAGAAAATGACAGAAGTAAACAAAGGAATTTTAGATAACGATGTAGTTATCTCGGCAAAAAATATACAGAAGATAGGCGAAGTAATCGCTTTGACCTGTATTAAAACGGTAATTGTCCGTTCGAGTAAAGATTTGCATCATCTCTACAAAGGATTATTAAGAGATATGAATCGCCCGAAAGATGATCTTTCACCATTTTCAAACGCATATGATATTGCGCAAGAGGCAATGTTGTTTTTATGCCAACATATAGGCAAAAAACTTGGCGATGATTATATTACAAAATACGGAAAGGCGACTACAATTAGAAGTGCGTGTTTCCGTTGTGCCGATAATTATTTGGAAAAGCAATCACACGCCATATAATAAACACAGTGAGCCTTGACGAGCGAATTACGGAAGGAACTGAAACAATACTCGATGATGAGCAGAAAAACGATTATGCAGCCGTTGACGGCGTTGTAGAGCAAATGAAACTTACAAAAGTCGAGCAAGAAACTTTATCTCATTTAATGGTTGGGTTAACCTGCATTGAAATTGCCAAACTCTGTAATGCGAACCGCACAACGATTTGGCGTAGAAGAGTGAGCCTACAAAGAAAATACGCACTTGCCACAAACAGCCTTTAATATAAAAAAATAGACGAATAATTTGCCGAAAATTATCCGTCTATTTTTATGTCGTTTTTACGCTTAAATCTCACATTCAAACTTACAAGGTTTTTGTTGATGAGGGAAATATGGATCGTTAGTAATGTAAATCGAATAGTCAATAATTCAAAGATTTTATATAATTATACCATTCATCAACAACATCTAAATACGGTTTGCCTTCTATTACAATTTGAGTATTCATATTGATCTGCCAAACATAATTAGCGCCATAAACTCTTGCGATATAATATGCCAAACTATCAGTTTGCACACGGTGTATAAAAGTCGTTCCTTTTTCAGTATAAATTGCCGAAAAACAATCGGCAAACAACCAAAAATCAAAATCATCAACCGTCGGTGTTTTGTCGTTGTATTTTCTATACAATTTCAAGGTTTGCAAATATGTTTCTTTTTCTTTTACTTCTTTGTTATAAGGAAAACTCTTTGCTTGCCCTGTAAACAGATAATACCACATTGCCATAGCATACTTTGAGGTGCTTGCGTGCATTTCGGGTATCACTTCACGCGCATAACCGTTTTTTCCAAGATAAAATAATATATGATGAATATATTCGTGCGAAAAAGAACCGACAGAATACATATTGATGTAATCACTATACGCATAACCTGTAATACCTGTAGAATTCAAACCGTTATCTAAATACACGTTAATGTCATACATATTGCTTATGTTGAACACTTCGTCGCTTTCTTTTGAAGTTTTAGCATTATCTTTTAACCAATCGGTTAAAACACTGTACTTTGTAGAAAAAACATCGGCAGGCAATATTAAGTCGTTATATTCTCTATTGATATAATAGGTGAAACAGCCTTGTTTAACTTTATACTCGTATTCCGTCGAATACGGTTCAAACGAATATTCAGGCAGATAAACACCATAGTTCCCCGATAAAAATAAATTCAAATCGTCTTTACTCATAGAAAGAATATCGGTATACGTTTTATTGTCGGATAACAAATCTTCTATAAGACGTTTTGCGAAACTGAATGCAATTTTTCGTTCGTTATCTGCAAGATTGTCGATTTCATACAAAGGAAATTGTAAGTCGGCATATATAGAGTTTTTATTGATAACGGATAAAGGAAAATTTTCGCAAAGCGACGAATTCGTCAGCAATGCAGAAATACCCGCATAAACACCGAACGGCAAATCGCTTTCCATATTTTGCGAATATAAAAGCCAACTTACAATTTCTTCATAAGATGTTTTTGACGGTAATGAAACGCACATTCCTAACGTTTCGTTAGTCCAACAATTAGAAACAAAATTATCGCTTATTATAACGGTAAAATCTGTTTTTAGCAAGATATTACTTTTTATCAAAGAATACGCGTTAATCGAATTTTCTATTAAAAAATCTATTGTTTTATCATCTGTAACGTTTGAACCGATATAAATTTCAACACCCTCTTTACTATATACTTTGTCAAAATCAACTTCAATGGAAGTGTTTAAGTCTTTAACCTTCAATTTGCAACTATCCGTCAAGTATTTGGGATCGTAGTGCTTTTTTGTACAACAAACCAAGACTATGGCAGATATGGTAAGTACAATTATGGCTGACAGTATTATTGCGATATGTTTTTTTGTCGCTAATGTATTCTTTCTCATATTTTTTACCGTGATTACTGAATATTTTGCATAAATTCGTCCATTATAACAGAATAATCTGAGCCGAAAACGCCGTCAAAATTATAATCAATACAGCATTTCAAGACATTATTAAACCCATATTTTTCTATCAAATAATAGGTAAAGGCATAAGCCTCGGGATATGTTAAAACGTTTCCGCCTTTACTTGTACAAGAATATATTTTACATATCGCATTCGTTGCATACGGAAATGTAATTCGCGATTTATAACTACTATCTTTTAATGTGATTTCTCCGATACATTTTTCAATGAGTGCAAAATCAAATTCGGACAAAGTATCGAATTGACCGCCGTTCTTTTGATAACGTGTATTGACTGTGTTTACAAAATCGGCAATATCGCCTGTTAATGTTTTATCCGTAAAGGATAGATAAAACCGATTGTCTATATCAGAAATATGTTTTGAAACATACCGAGATAAATACTCTGCCACGCCTTCGCCTATCCACGCTTCGTCGGTGGGGTTGTTTTTTAATGTAACGGCGTGAATTGTTTCGTGTACATATTCACTTGGGTCGAGCAAATATATTTTTCGATTATTGACATCACAGCACGTTTTAATTTCACTGTCGGAGATAAAATATTCGAGATTGTCGGAATACTTTTGATTTACAAAATCGAAACTGTCGGTGGCGTTACTTTTTATATAATTCAAGATTTTGCCACATTCTGCATTGCTTGCCGATAAATGATATAAAACTCTTTCAGGCGTATCAAAACTTGCGGTTTCTCGTTTTGAAGAAAAAGCATCGAGATTGTAAACACGATTTGCCGTACTGATTACAAGCGGATAAGACAAAAATTTCTGACTGTATATCGCTCCGTCGAGCCACGACAAATCGAAAGGAATGTTAAAATCTCTGTTTACACCCAAGAATGAGAGATATTCGGTTCTATAATCCGTTAAGTTTGCATTTATAAAATTTTTGTATCCGTATGTGTTTATAACGAAATTGCCGAAAGAATACGCCGTTTTTATTGCATAATCCGTGTTATTATTAAAATCGCCGATAAAATAAGCCGAAAATAATGTTAATTCCAAATCTTTATCGTTTGCGTAATATTCTTTTAGTTCTTCATTGCTGTATTCACAATTAAAGGTGTAGGCATATGCTCCGTATTGTTTCCAATACTCGGTTGATTGAATATAAGCACCTACAAAAGATGTTCTATAATCGCCACTTTTTACAGCACTTTCATTGCAGATTAAAACATCATTTTGATATACTGCTTTATCGTTTCCTAAAATATATTCGTCTGCAATAATATAACATTTAATTTGCGTGCCCAATTTGAATACACTTGTAAGTGTAGAATAATCGTCTTGCATTAAATTCATCAAATTGCTGATTTCGTCTTTTGAATTGCTTACACTGTTTTCAACGTGCAATTCTATGTTTTTATCTTTTAATATATTGCAAGCAGTGCTTTTGTAATCGGGAATATACTCATATACTTTTGTTTGATAATTTTTATCTTTGCTACACGATGAAAAAATCATCAGGCAGGATAGAAGAGAAAAACATATAAACGTGAGTCTTTTTCTCATCTCAATGTCTCCTTTCCGTATACAAAAGAAAAGCCAAATCAAACCGATGGGGTTCAATTCAGCTCTTGCTTGGCGGAGAGAGAGGGATTCGAACCCTCGGTGCGTTTGACCGCACACCTGATTTCGAGTCAGGGCC
>SAMEA104315429__coassemble_1235_pt1 | contig 12887 bp, 7 predicted proteins | sample SAMEA104315429__metabat2_high_PE_007 | metagenome-assembled genome bin SAMEA104315429 (sample SAMEA104315429) | gut metagenome | biome: Monkey gut; feature: monkey-associated habitat; material: faeces | place: China | collected 2013 | reverse complement strand
GCCACAACCGCTCTTGCTTTCCGCCTTGGGGTCGGTATGTCCGCCCTCTTCTTCGAAAACGGCGTAGAAAGTCGTAGACTCGGTTATCGTTTTATCGGCTTCGTACGCTTCTCCGCCGGAAGTTCTCCACCCCGCGAAAACGTATCCGTCTTTCGTCGGTTTTTCGGGCGCAGTCGCAAAATAATCGCCCGAAGACAGCGTTTCGCTCTTGACGGTCTTTCCGTCTACGACGAAAGCAACCGAATATTTAAGCAATTTTTTATAGACGTTTTCGCCGACGACGAGTTTACCGATAGTATACTCGCCTTCGGTAATATTTTCGCCATCGATAACGTCCACTATTCCGCCCGTATACACAGCGAGATCAATATTGGTTTTAACTCCGTTTATCGACTTGTAAGATTGCTCGCCGAGTACGAAATAATCACCGCTTTCCGCATTTGCATAAGTGCCGTAAATTTCGGAACTTTCGATTCGGCGTTTCATAACGAGTTTTACGTCTGCATCCGGCATAACGAAAGAATATTCGCCTTTGCCGAGCGAGGTAACGGGTGTCGTAAGTCTTGTACCGTCCGAGCCGTATACGAGCGGCGAACCGCCGTCGCCGTCGCCGATATATTTAACGGTTACCGTTTTGCCGGCATAGCCGTAAAAGTTCTCTTCGTAAGTATAAGTCATACGGGCGTCTTGCGTTCTGCTCATAGCGACGCCGAGATTATATCCGTCGGCATCCGTAATCGAAAAATCGGTAAGCGTTGCCTTTATTATGGCTTCGGCGTTATTCGCATCCCACGCTATGCGCCCCGTACCTGCGGCGTCCGTAGCGGATGCGTCGGCAGTCTGGAACATTTTAGCCATCACGGGCGTTGTGCCGCCTATTTTAACCGAAAAGGCGTGCGCGGTAACGTCGTAAATTATATCCGTATATTCGTCAACGGAATAAATATCGCCTTTTTTCGTATTCGTACCGTCGCCGAACACGTACCAATGATTTGTTGTCATAGGTACATAAGCGTATGCAATATCTTTACTGCTCCCTCTGACAAGTCCGTTGTACATGGCGCTCGTAACCGCGGAAGAATATGAAACGGTTTTGAATTTAAGACGAATATTTCCGCTCGTGTCGCGTTTATTGTATAAATACGCACCGTGGGCGTAACTTACGTCCATGGTAACGGAATCGTCCATTTTAAGGGTATACGCGCCCGTATCGAGCGCAAATTTTTGATTTTCTGCGGCATTTTCGGCTTTCGCAGCGGAATAATTGCTTATTCCGCCGAAAGCGGCGGTTGCCGCCGCGCATACGGCGGCAACCGCTCCGCACAATACGGATGTTAATTTTTTCATAGTTTTTTGTTTTAAGATTAGATTTTTATTGTTTTTGCAAGACCCGTTACGGGTCGGTATGCCTATAAAATTGCGGGAATCGCCACGCTTCGCTCGCGACGACGTACTTTGTACAGTGTCATTCTGAGCCTTTGGCGAAGAATCTCCCGGAAGGGTGATTTAACGCGGAATACATATTACAGTAAAACAAACCCCGCCCGTTTTGCCTTTCCAGGGGATCCTTCACTTCGTTCAGGATGACAGGCTTTATATACCGTCATTCTGAGCAACGCGAAGAATCTCCCGGAAGGGTCGTTTTTTACAAACTTATTAACCGCGCTTTTTCTTTAACGCAACGAACGCCGCGCCGAACGCAGCCAACGCAAGACCTAAACCGCCAACGGAACCTTTACAACCTTTCTTTTGAAGTTTTGCTATTTTAAGGTTGTCTTCCGTCGCGGGGGTTGTTCCGTTTTCGTCAAGGAACAAATCGCCGCATTCCGTGCTCTTTAACGCCTTCTTTACTTTCGGTGGCGGCAACCTTTTCTACCTTTTCGAGAGTATGTCCTTTTGCGGGAATATCCTGCGTTTCGGTGTGGTTACAACCTTCGCGCTTACAAGTAGCGGTCTTTACGCCCTTTGCGGTGCAAGTGGGAGCGGTCGTCTGTTTGAATTCGCCCATATCGTGTCCGAGCGCGTTCACGGTCTGTTGAGCCGTAAGCACTTCGCCACATACCGAACAGTGCGAGCCTTCGGTCTTACCGGGTTCGGTACAAGTGGGGGCAACCGCCGCGTCCGGAACCTCCGTATGTCCGCTAGCGGGCATATCTTCGGTTATTTCTTTACCGCACTCGCAAACTTTTTTATGCGAGCCTTTTTCCGTACAAGCGGGGGCTTTCGTAGTCGTCCATTCGCCGTAAACGTGCGCAACCGTATTGAATTCCGCCGTATAGGTTACTTCGCCGGTTACGGTAGCGATTTCTTTATCCCAACTCTTAAACGTATAGTGATTATCGTCGTCGTAGGGTTTTGCGGGGGTTTCGGGAGCAACGGGAGTTACGCCGTAGTCCAGAGTTTCGGTTTTAAGAGTTTCACCGTTATAATTATTGAACGTAACGGCATATTTGTTTAACGTTCTCGTTTCGGTATAAGTTTTACCTTCTTCAAAAGGAAGTTCGTCGGGAACGTCGTTAGAATAGGTATATTGTGCGCCGGTAGTTCCGAGTTTTGATTTAACTTCTTCAAGTTTCTCCGCTCTGTTGCTTGCGGTATACGCTATATTTTTCTGCGTATCGTCGCCGAGAGTCAACGTAGCGTTGTAAACTTTTTCTTCCGTACCCGAAGTAAATTTCGAGAACACGAAAGAGCCGCTGTCGTCGTTAATTGCGTTCATTCTGAAACCGTGAACCAAACCGTTTTCGTCGGCAAGAAGTTCTGCGTTTACTTTTACGTCGATGTTTTTTTCGAATACTTCGGTCCATCCTTTGTTGACGTTTATGATTTCGGTATTCGTTCCGTCAAGTTTGGCAATTTGTACACGTCCGACACCGGCACTATTCCACAAAACCGCTTTGAAATCTATCGTCTTTACTTTTTCGACGGCAACGGGGTACTTCAATACGATATTGTAAAGCGAACCTACGAAATCTCTTCCGCCATAGGTAACCCCATATTTATCCCACTCTTTAACATCTGTCCAGTTGGAAGTCTGGAAACCCCACTTGTTATTTTCGGTGGTCGTAGCGTGTTCGTCAAGCACGGCAAGCGGAACGTCTTCACTTATAGCGCAAATTTCCGATATTATCGTATTTGTAGACGCATGTTCGGATTCGAGTATAAAACCATTTACCGTTCCGTCTTCATTTGCAAGCGGTTTCGTAGGAATCCGCATTGCGAAATCACCTTTCATATCATAAGCGTAATAAACACAAAGAGTACTTACCTGTTCACCTTTAAGATTTTTTACTATTACATTTGAATACGGCGCTTTGTCGTCCCAACACATCATATTAAAAGAATAATAGTCAACTTCATCTGCCATAACGGGAGAAACGAATTTAACCGTTGCAACAAAAGATTTACGCGAATTCATCGGTATATTATATCTGAAACCGGCAGTTTTCCAGTCAGCCACAGGATAAGTACCAGTTTTCATATCAACCAAATCATAATTGGTTTCAGCCGAAACAGCCTTGGTATTTGCGTAATCGAGGACTTCGACCGACTCGTTCGTAAAAGTAAAATCATTGATGAAAAAGTATTTCAGACCGTAAATTGTATCCGTCGGAGCTATCAATTTAATTCCGTTTACTTTACCCTCCGCATTTTTAATGACGGAAGTCGGAATTTTAACCCAAACCGTATCGGCGGAAGCGGATTTAGATTGTATACCGTAAATACCCACGTTTATAGAAGATGTTTCATCGAGATTCGTTACGGTAGTACTCAAATGTTTCGAAGCCTTATCCGCCCAATACATCGCCTTGAATGTTACGTATTTATAATCGGAAGCGTTTACAGCCGTTTCAAGTTTAATCTCGACTTTCGCACCTGCGGTAACGCAATTCGATATCAAACGAGCACCAATACTGTTTTTTGCTGCCGTTAAATCCGGATTAGCCCAACTTTCAACAAATGCGTTAGCAGTGTTCGGTGCATCTGTTTTATACGCGTTGGCTTCCGAAATCTTCACGTCTAACGTATCCGAAGTTTCGGTTGCGGTTTCGTCGGCGGCTTTAGCCGTGGGCGAGCCTAAGGTAGTCAATGCGTACGCGCCGACCGATAAGGTCATCGCGAGAGCAAGACAAAGTGTCAAAAGTTTCTTCATTTTATTTTCCTCCCATACGGAATAATATTTTTCCGTATAATTTTTACTTGTTTTTATATCAAGTGTTATTCGTCATTCTGAGCAACGCGAAGAATCTCCCGGAAGGGTCGTTTCTTACAAACTTATTAACTACGTTTTTTCTTTAACGCAACCGCCGCTATACCTAACGCCGCAAGCGTTGCGCTTATTCCGCCCAAAGAGCCCCCGCAACCGCCTTTCTTCGTCGGTTGAGTCGGAGTAGGCGTAGGCGTCGGATCCGGCGGGTTCGGATCGACGGGGTCTGTTCCGCCCGTCTTTTCGTACACGGCGATAACCGTTCTGTCGCCGCCGTTTAAGTTATAATCTTTCCACTTACCCGTGTAACCTTCTTTCTCGGGAACTTTCGGCTCCGTAATATTCTTGTTCTCTACGGTATAAGTCTGCGTGTCAACGGTTTTGCCGTCGGCTTTGAACGTAACCGTATACGCAATAGCCGTATACTTCGCGTTTACTACCTGCGTCTGACTGTTTTCGAGTTCGAAACTTTCCCAAACGCCGTCGTAATATTTTTTGTTCGGCACGGCAGGAATCAAATTTTCTTTACTCTCGCCGTCGGCGTAAGTTACGATTATATCGTCCTCCGTTCCGCTTCTGAAAATTATTTTATAAAGAGTAACTTCGGATTCTTTAGTAACCGTATAAGTGATAGTTTTTTTAGTTTCGTTGCCGCCGTCGTCGGTCGCGGTAATAACGCAGGTATGCGTTCCGACGGTAAGTCTGCCCTTGCCGTCAAGCGCGCCCTTCGACCATTTAAGTCTTACGTTTACTCTGCCCGAATTGTCCGTAACCGTATAATCTTCTATCGGGTACGTTCCTGCGTTGGCATTTATATCGTCCGCCTTTACGGTGATTATCGGCGGAGTATCGTCGCCGGTCGTCTTTTTAGTAACCGCAACTTCGTCAATATACATAGTAGTAGCGGCTTCCGACCTTAAAGCCAACGCGAATTTACCGAGCGTTCCGCCGCTTAAATTGCAAAGAGCGTCAATTTCGGAAGCGGTAAGCGTAATCGTTATCCATTGGTCTTTGGTTGCGGTTACGTTACGGCGGAGTACCCAGTCCCCGTCGGGTTTGGGTATTCTTACTTCGGGGTGCTTCGCGTTATCTTTTGCCGTAGAGCAAACGTAAACCCTGAAAGATATGCCGTCGATTTTGCTTCTCGTCAACTTTTGCGCCGAAAAGTCGAGAACGATATCCATCTGATAGGTATCCGTAGTCATTTTCAGCACGCTGCCCGTATATCCGACAGGTACGTTTTCTGTCGCCGCTTCTTCCGCAGTCATCTCCGTAACGGTCGAACCCCCGTAAACGTTTACCCCATCTATCTTTTTGCCGGTATATCCGAAGTTTCCGTCGGCGAAAATCGGCAAAGACGGTATATCGGGCGTATCGGGCGTTTCGGGAACGCTCGGAACGTATTCGGAAATTTGTGTTTTACCCGTTAAAATATCCCTTACGGAATCCAACTCAGCCTGCGTAACGCCTATCGACAAAAGGAAATTACAAGCCTTGTCCTTAAACGTTTCGCCGTTTTTGCTTTCAATAAAATTACAAAGTTTGTCTATCGCGCTTGTCTGTATATGCGGGTTGTTTGCCGCCGCCGTCGAAAGCCACGACAACTCGTATTCTTTGACTATATCGTATCTCGACACTCCGCTTACGGCGTAAAGCATAGCCGCGAGAGTCCCCGTTCTGTCGCGCCCCAGCGAACAGTGGAAGCCTATCGGATAATTATTCGGGTCTGCGCATGCCTTAAACTCTTTTACGAACTCATTAACGTAACTTTCAGCGCCGTTAAGTCCGCTTTGAATACCGCTTCCGTCCGTTTCGTCTACGTAATAAGGCGCGTTATAGTTAAGTCTTTGCACGTTATCGCCGAGCGGAGAAACCGTACTGCTTTCGCCGCGAAGGTCTATATCGGTTTTTACGCCGAGCCTTTTAATCTGCTCTTTGCCCTTTTCGGTAATCGAATCGAAATGCGCCGAACGGTAAATTATTCCGTATTTTATAGTTTTCCCGTCGGTCGTTGTAAGTCCGCCGAGGTCGCGCATATTTTGTACGCCGCTTATATCCATCGTTCTGACGTACGCCGTCGGGGTAAACGTGTAAACGTTTGAAAACTTCTGCGCGCCGCCGTTATCGGTTACCTTGACTTTCCAGTAATACTCGCGGTTGGGTATTATATTATCGATAGTAAGGCTCGTTTCGGTGGTAAGATATTTTTCGGCGTTGACGAAGTGTTTTTCGTCCGACAAATAGACCTGATAATACTTACCGTTATCGCACGTCCATTTAAGCGTTACGGGCGTGGCGAGATATTCGTCGCAACCGTAAAATTTTTCGTTACTGCCGTAATTCGGCTCGTAACCTTCGTAAAATTCGGTTATCTTTTTATTGTCGACCGAAAACGATTTTGCGTTTTCGGGCGAAACTACGGATATTATATCCCCGCCGTTTCCGTCGGCTTTTACCGAAGAAAAATTCGCTTGTCCGTAAGTTGCGCCTACGGTCGTTATCGAAATCGCAGCCACCGCCGAAGCGGCAATTATTTTAGTAAGTTTCTTCATCATTTTTCCTGTTAAGGGTATTTCACGGCAAAGCCGTGAAAGGGGGTACCCCCTCTATATTCTTACGTTACAATTATACCACGCTTTTTTACGAAAACAAATATCTCAATTTGTTTGTTTTTTGCTCTGTATTTGTTTTTTTGAGTTGTTTTGTTTTGTAAGTTCAATTTGCCGACGATAAAACCGCGGTAGTAACGCCCTGCGCTATTTCGAGTTCGAATCTTGCGTTTTCCCCCGAAACCTCGTCGGACCTGCGCGTAAAGTCGTAACTGCCGACGGCAGTACCGTTAAGCCACAAGGTCAAAGTGATAGTCGTTTCGTTCTTGATTTTTGCGTTCAGCCACAGAGTCGCGCCGGCGATTAAACTCGATTGATTTATATTGCCCGCGTGAACGTAACCGTTTTCGGCGCTCCATACCTGCTCGAACTTATCGCCGTTTCTGTACGCCACTCTCGCCGTTCCGCCGCGGATATAAAAACCGTAACTTCCGATAAATATATACGTTCCGCCGTTCACGTCGCTCGTTTCGGTGATTTTTACCGTAGCGATTGCGCCGTCGTAGCCTATTACGTTGCCCGTCGCGCGGGATGCCGGATAATCAAGCGTAATATCTCCGTCCGAAAAATCGAAACCCTGTTTGTAAGTCGGCTTTTCTTCCTCTTCGGTATCGTTACCGAGCATTATAGCCTTTATATTATGGATTTGCGTTGCGGATACGCCCGCCGAAAGCAAATAATTTTCGACCTTTGCGGCAAGAGTTTCGCCGTCGTAAGCCTTTATCGCCGCAAGCAACTTACAAAACGAATACTTGCCACCCTTGGAATTTCTTTCGCCGTAAATCGAAAACGAAGTGTATTCGTAGTCTTGTATAAGTTCCTTTTCGCTTACCCCTAAAAGCGCGTTGAACAAAAACGAAACGGTGCCCGTTCTGTCCGCCCCGCCCGTACAATGCAGATACACCGGGTATCTGTTTTTATCGGACAACGCCGCGAAAATCTTTCTGTAAGTTTCTTTATTCGTATCGTAACCGTCGGCATTGTAATACTCTAACACGGCGCCCGGTATGGGACTTTCGGTCAGACCTTTATTCTGAGCGGCGTTCCTCAAATCGAAATCGGTTTTTATCTTCAGAGTTTCACTCATATACTTTTTGCCCGCTTCGGTAAGTTGCACGTTCGGGAAATAAGCGTTATCGGGCGAAAGCGCGCCGCCGCGATATATAAGCCCTTGTAAGGTCCTGCCGCTCGCCGTATTATACCCGCCGAGATCTCTCACGTTATGAATTCCGTCTATTTTCATAACTCTCGGACCTTTGTCAATCGTAGAAAAGTTAATCGTGTTCGATTCTTTTTCGCCGTATTCGGTCGTAACGACGACTTTAAGATAATACACCGTCGCCTTTTTCAGATTATATATCGCGCATGACGTCGCGCCGCTTTCCGCGTTTACGCTTATCGCGTCGGTAAAATCGGCGTTTTCGGAATAAACGACCTTGCACGCCGAGGCGTTTTCGAAGGTGTTTCTCCAACGAACGTTATAGCCCTGTATTCCGTCGTTCGTTTCGCCCGCGTAATCGGATATATCGGCGTTTTCTGCGGAAAGGTATTGCATGGCGATCGACGTAAATTGAGCGGCGTTCGGCATATTGAATACTTTTATCGCAGGCGCGTCTTTTTCTTCGTAATCGGAGCAACCGACGCGGGTACAACGACGAACGAGTTTACCGTTTTCTTCAGTCCATTCGCCAAAATTATGACCGAGTTTCGTCTTTCCGTCTTTCTCTTCGGTTTTAACGCAGCCGCTTCTCTTGCATTTACGTTCTAAAATCTGCGGATTTTCGCAGGTTGCGGGCGTTTTTTCGCACCACTCGCCGAAATTATGACCGAGCGGCGGTAAATTTTCGGTTTTCGTCTTGCTGCATTTCGTACATTTTTCCACCGTCTTTCCTCCGTTTTCGCAAGTCGCGGCGACGCTTGCCGTTTCGTCCGTTACATAATTATGCGAGCATTCTGTTTTACCTTTACAAGCCGTTACAGACAAAATCACCGCGAGAACCATCGACATCGCTATCGTCCTGATTTTTCCGTTTTTCACGTCTTACCTCCGATTATCGAAATCATCTCTATTATAACTCAAATTATCACATTGCGGAAGTTACTACGTTCGCCAAAATTTGCTCTGTATTTGTTTTTTTGGGTTCTTTTTCTTGACCGCGATAAAAATAATTGTTATAATCTCGTTATGGATAACGAAAATAAAATCGAAGAATTATTAAAGCCGCTGCCGATACCGTTTACGACGCAACTGACGGAATCGAGCGACGAATTCAGACATTCGCACGGTTTTTTCGAATGTTTTTACGTTACCGAAGGTTCGATTTATCACGAATGTAACGGCAAAAACGAAACTCTGACCGAGGGCGACGCAGGCATAATCTGCCCCGGCGTTTATCATAGATTCAGACGGGATAAGTCGTGTATTCACCGCGATTTGCTTATTTCTAACGAACTTATGAAAAGCGTATGCCTATTTCTGGACGAGCATTTGTACGCCGACATCTTAAAAAAGAAATTTATTCGTTTTAAGTTGCAGCCGAGCGAGATTCTATCTTACGAAAAACAAATAGCAAAATTTTTGTCTTACTACGACGTAAATTTAAGGCATATTCATGAAAAATTATTGACGGCTTCGGTACTCAATCAACTTTTATTCGGCGAAAAAGACGAAGAATTGCCGTCTAACGACTTCAAATCGAGATGTATATTCGTCATAAACACGTCGTTCGCCCGACCCGACGCAATGCAGAAGATTACGAACGAACTTAGTTTCAATCAGGCGTATCTTTGCAAGCGGTTCAAAAGCGTTTTTAACGTTACGCTGACCGATTATATAAACGATTTAAGAATAAAACACGCGGCTTACCTTCTGCAGACCACCGACTATACGCAGCAAAAAATCTGCGAATCGATAGGTTTCGAAAGCGTATCTTATTTCAACAAATTGTTCAAACGCAAGTACGGCGTAACCCCCGCAAGATTCAAACGCCAGTCAAGCCCTCATATCTGATTACGGTTGACGCTTGCCGTCGCCCATATCCGAAAATCACTCTTCGATGCCGCTCTCACGCAATATATGTAACGGTTAATTATAACGTATTAGTATGATTTTGTAACGTTTTACGGCTTAACTATTGACTAAACGCATTGATTTTGTTATAATCTTGTCGAGAGGGACGAAATGAATACTTTATACTTTAACAGAAACGTAATGCCTTACGCGAACAAATACGCCGAATGGCTCGATTACGACTACCACGTAAACGCGTTCGATTTTCCTATGCGGCACAAACACGCCGATTATTGGGAATTTACCCTTCTGACGAACGGCAAATTATACAACGTATTGAACGGCGTAAAAGAAACTTACGAAGCCAATACCGTATTTTTTGCGACTACTGACGACGAACACTATATGAAAAAAGCCTCCGACGAGCCGTTAAGATATATTAACGTCGCCGTAAGAGAAACCGTCGTTATGAACGTGCTTAATTCGATTAACAAAAATTTCGCCGAAGAACTTAAAACGGGCAAACACTCTTACGTAATATCCGAAGATTCCGTTTATAAAATCGAAAACATTATCTATAAAGTAAATTTATTGAGTTCGAATCAATGCGAAGTTAAAAACAAATTGCTTTGCTCCGCTCTGCTCGTTATTTTGCAGGAAATTCTCTTTCAGAAAATCAATCCTTACGAAGATACTCTTCCGTCGGACGATTTATGGATTCATAAAATGACTTTGATGATGCAACGGAAAGACTTCACTTCGTGTACCGTGAACGACTTATGCGAAATGCTCGGATATTCGCGTATGCAACTGAACAGACTTTTCAAGCGACATTTCGACATGACTCCGCACGAATATCTGACGAATTATAAACTTCACTACGCGCGAAACCTGCTCCGCTCCACGGATATGAAAATAATCGATATAGCGATGAATTCGGGGTATTCGACGATTTCTCAATTTCAGGTCAACTTCAAGGCTAAATACGGAGTTTCTCCGAGCGAATTCAGAAAAAACGGCAAACTATAAAAAATCTTCCGTTCCGAAAAGGGAACGGAAGATTTTCTTTTCGCTTCATATAAAGATTATCCCGCCCGAAATTCGGACGGGATATTTTTTATTTTACTTTAGGCAACTCGGCGGGAGTTATATCCCATACCGATTTATCGAGCGCGTTAAACGCTTTATACGACAAATTCGTTATCGACGAACAGACTTCGAAGTCTTTCACGTTGTTGCCGACATTGTAATATTGATTCGAATCGGTTACGTCGCCTACGACTTTGAGTTGCGCGCCGCCCGCGCATATAAACAAATTGCTAACGGTTCCGACAGTTCCCCAATAATAGACCCCGCCGAAAACGGTGTAGTATTTTTCGTCAAACATGCCGCCGTCGGATTTTTTCATATTGATAACTACGTTTTCAACCGTTCCGCCGTATATTTTACGCGCGACGGCGTAACCGTAAGGTTTATCGTATTCTATATCTACGGAAATATCGGTAATCGACGTTTCGTTACGAAATTCGCTTGCCCCCGTATCGTAATAAGTCGTAATGGTATCGGCTATCGTACAAGGGTTATCGGCCGAAACTTTAACGTTTACGAAATTCAATCGACTTATACGTCCGCCGTAAATTTTACCGAATATCGAGTTGTACTCTCCGAGATTAAGGTTACCGATCGTGCGTCCTTTTCCTTCAATAGTACCGGAAAACCATATATTGCTCGAAGCAGTCATTCCTATATCGTAAGTAACGCCCGTGAAATCGAGATCGTTTGCGAGATAGAAAGATTGATTTTTATCGGAATTATTGTTTTTGAGCGCGCTCATCCAGTCCGCAGGCGTTTTGATTGCCTTTGTAAATACGTTTACCGTTACGGAAGTTTGTACGTTTTCGCAAGTAATGACGATCAACGCTTCGCCTTCTTTTACGGGAGTTATTATTCCGTTTTGGTCAACGTCGACTACGCCCTTATCGAAACTCGTAAAAGTAAAGGTTTTACCATCTACTTTGGTTTCAACGCCGTTTTTGATTTCAAAATAATCGGCGGTGATTTTCTTCGGTTCGGTTTCGTCAAGGCTTACGTCGTATTCTTTCGAATCGCAAACTATATCGTACGCTTTTACTTCGGCTGCTCTGACGGTAACCACGCATTCCGCGAAAGCCGCGCCTGCCGACACTTTCACCGTTGCGGTCCCCGGCTTTTTACCGATGATTTTACCGCTTTGAGAAACGTAAAGCACGGATTTGTCGCTGACCGACCATTGAAGAGTTTCGCTTGAATTGGTCGTTGCCTTCAATTCGGTTATCTCGTCTTCTTCGATTTCGACGTTTTTCGCAATGGATACCGTTATTTTCGTTTTCGTCGTCGGGGTTTTAGCGTCGGAACAAGCGGTAAGCGAAAATAACGAAACACACACTACCGCAACCGATAATACAATCGTTAAAAATCTTTTACTCATACGTCATTCTCCTCTACCGAATATTTCGCCGCGCCATCTTTCGACGAGTGCAGCCATATCAACGTACGATTCTCTCGTTGCGACGATATCGAACTTTTTAGTATAAACGCTTAAAATGTTCCACCACTCTTTCTTTTGTTCGGAAGATAAAGCGTTCATGTCGTTTTTGAATGCAAGGTATATCGGAGACACCTGCTCTTTACGGATTCTCGAAACGAGCGTTTCGTATCTTTCGGGATCGGTTGCCCTTAAAGGTTCGAGATCGGAAATCGCTTCTTCCAGAAGATTCATCATATACCTGATTACGTCGATAGGCCAGAACTCGGGCTGATCGGTAACCATAGTTATTTTTCCGTTAAAACTCTGCGTTTCTTCAAGATATTTATAATACGAACGGAAGAAATTATGGTATTTACTCATTGAGTTTGCCGCTAATCCGTAGTAATGAGATATAAAATCTTCGGCGATATCGTCGTAATTCAGATCTCCTCTGCGCATGAGTTTCGCTTGTCCGTATACTTTAAGTTCTTCAAGTCCGGGCAAAGCCGAATCGTAAACGGATTGATCCAAAACGCAAGAAACGCCCCAACTTTC
>SAMEA104315429__coassemble_1232_pt1 | contig 12901 bp, 16 predicted proteins | sample SAMEA104315429__metabat2_high_PE_007 | metagenome-assembled genome bin SAMEA104315429 (sample SAMEA104315429) | gut metagenome | biome: Monkey gut; feature: monkey-associated habitat; material: faeces | place: China | collected 2013 | reverse complement strand
ATATGCCCTTTTAGGGCTACCACAAACTACGCGTTGAACGCGTAGTTTTGATTATTTTTTAACGTTTGAAATTTTATTTTGCATTGCGGCGGATTTGTTCGAATCGACCATAAAGCGCATTGTATCGATAATAGTTCGGCGCCGAACGTCGGGAAGTTTGTTAAAAAGTTCAAGCAGAGTTTTCTCTTCTGCGGAAAGATTTGCATTGATATTGACGGCAACGTTTCCGAAATCATCTTCAATTCCAACGAGGTAATCGACCGACACTCCAAAAATTTTGGACAACTCAATAAGAGTTTCAATTGAGGGTTCGGCGCGCCCTTTTTCGTATTCACAGACTGCATTTTTTGACAAGCCGAGTTTCTCTGACAATTCTTTTTGAGTTAGATTTTTATCATTCCGCAGTTCTTTCAAGGTATCTCTTAACACAAAAAATCACCTCCTCTGGAAAAATAATACAAAATTCCTGTATAAAAGTCTTGACAACCCAAATAATTTGTGTTATTTTTATGATAAAGTACAAAATATCTGTACTCAAAACAGCGGTAACCCCGCAGGAGGACAACAAACATGACCAAACACGACAAACTCAGGCTTTACAGACTATTGCGCGACGTTGCGGCGCGACTTGGCGAAATAGAATTTTCGGAAAGAACGGAAAATCTTTCCGAAGAAGAAAAAGAGATCTTCGCAAAAGCGAAAATCTCTGAATTGAAAATATTAGCGCAGTTAGACAAAATAATACTCGCCGACGTTTCCGCCGACGAGTAAAAGAAGTATCGGGTTTTAGGCAGATAAAAAAATTAGGCGCCTCATCAAATTTTCCCGAAATAAACTCTCGTCGGCGCGGCAAATTTGTTTGTAGTCCCCGCGCCGGCGAAGTAAAAAAGGACTACAAATAAAAACGTAAAGGACAACAAACAATGAAAAATTTAAGAAGTAATGCCGGGGCGAATTGTGCTTCGGTTGCAGACTATACGAGCGATGAAGCAATAAGTAAAATCAATACTCGAACGAAACTTGCGGGCGTTTTAAGGGTTGTTTTTTCGCTTTTTATTTTAACGCTTATAATCGGCGCGATAGTAGTGATAAGTAAAACGGGGGTGGCTGTATGAAAACGCAGAATAAAAGCAGATTCCCCAACATTCCGGCGGTGCCGGGTTACGTATATTATTTAACTATCGGCAACGAAAATCGTACGCTTATATGTTGCGGAACGGAAACGCGCAGACGGGTCAAGAGCGGCAAGCCGTATCAGGTAGTTATATTAAACGACTTAAAATCGTCTTACGTTTACGAGTGGGACGCTATAAGGTTTAGTTATATGCTCAGGCAACGGCGGTGGAAGATCCCGGAGGAAGCGCCGAAAAAAGTCGAAGTCGAACATAAAGTCGAAACGAAGCCGGCGTTCAGAAGCAGAGATTATTCCGAAGAAGATTTCGCAGACGTCGTAGACGATATCGACGACGTAGAGTTTTAAGGGGGCGCGGAATGGATCTCACTAAACAAGAAGCGTTAGAGGAAGTTTTAAGGGTGTGCAGACTGCTTTGCCATTATAAGCACACGGACGAAGATTTCAAAATCGAGATAGAAACGTTGAAAACCGCGCTGCACGCTTTCGAAACGATACCGGCGAAGCGAAGGAAGAAAGTTAAGTGATAAGACGGTTGCGCGCCATAAAGCGGCGCAAGGTGTATCGAGGCAAGGGCAATGAAAAAGCGATACGAAATGCAGGTGTTTCTCGACGGAATAAGACAAGCGAAAGCGTATTACGCAGATAGCGTAAACGAGTTTGCGGAAACGGTAGATTTTTTCACACGATATCTGTCGCATAGATTTACCTACAAAATCAGAACGACAAGCGACTGACGTAACGATCGGGCAAAAGTCCCGCGTTAAATAAAAACAAGCCCCGAAAAAGGATAAGGGGCGAAGGAGTAAAAATGAAAAAGATTTGGCTCATAGTCGTGGGCGCCGTTCTGACGTTGGCGACTTTGGCGGGGATACTCTTCGGGGTAAAGGCGTGCAACGCGAAGAAGAACACGAAGAACGGCATTCAATATACCGTGCAGTATCTCGAAAAAGAGTACCGGAGCGGCGAATCGCTCGTTATCAGAGTGAGAGGTTACAGCGATAAAGAACTTACCGCCGTAAAGTACACGATAGATAACGGAACCGAAACGGAGTTCACCGTAACGAAGTATAAGACTTCGGCAGCCGACAAGAAGAACGGCAAAGGCGCGAACTGTATCGATACCGGCGCGGAAGTTATAGACATATCCAAACTTACGGGCGATACGCACCTTATGACGATTTACATCTACGAGGGTGAAAACAGAACTTCGCTGGGAACGTACACGTTCAAGATAGTATCGTAAACAAGTAACCGACGTCCGCGCGGAATACGCGCGGACGCGCAAAGGAGCAGACAATGGGCAAGATATTCTCTTTTATTATAGCGGTGGCTATAACGGTCGGCGCGGGAGTCGGCGGGTTTTATTTTGGTGCGAAGGAAGCGAAAAAAGACGTCGCGCAGATTTCGGATCTCGGTCAGATAGTAGATATCGACGACGAAGAAGGCTTTCTTACGGAATCGCAGTCTGCAATGCTTGACCGCGGCGCGCCGCTCAGATTCGGCGACGAGGTTTACCAACTATCTAAAAGTGGCGCCGAAACGGTTTACACGTATTCCGACAGCAAAGATTATTTTATACGCAAGTATATTACGATCAACGTCGCGGAAAGAACGTACACCCGCCGCGTAGAGATAAATTCGGACTATATCGATAAAGATACTTTAAGCGCCGCGCTTACGGAATATATGAAGTCTGCCGAAGTTCAACGACTTTTGAACAGCACGCTTACGTCTTACGTGAAAAATGCGGAATTGACCGGAGTTGTGAAAATGTATTATACGTCCGGGACGTTGCAATTCAAGCCTAACACGATGTATGCCGTTCAATGTCTGGATAGTTCGCTTAACCTGGCGGATTTCAGTATCATTGGCGGAAGCAAGGACGGAAAGACAGGCAGATTCGCGCTCGTATTCGTCGGCGATAAAGTAAGCGAATCGCTCGTTCTTTATCAGACGGGTTCGGTTTTAATAAGCGACCTCGCGGCGACTTCGGGCGGCTCTACGGGTATAAAACCCGCGGCAAGTTCAAGTCGATTAAGGTATTTCGTCCTTGGCGGAAAAGTAAAGGGGTAAGCGATGAATAAAATAAAGAGAATTAAAAAAGGTATAACTATAACGAGCGTAGCGTTGGCGATTTTGTCAACGCTAATCGCCGTTATACTGCTTTTAGGCAAAGGCTCGAACACTGCCGTCGTCGCCCATGCCGCCGACGAAACGGGAGAGTTGAAATTCGTCGGCGACGTGGGTTTTACTCGTTTAAGCGATACCGATCACCCGGGACAATTAAAATTCGACTACTATATCGGGGCAAATGCTTTGAAGGTAGCCAAATGGGATGAATCTGCCTTAATACTTTACCAGGACGGAACTTTGAGATTGTTCCGAAGCGAGACAGAGCCTAATTTACAAAGTTATAAGGATATAAATTGGAATACTTGGTTAAAAAATTCAATTAACATATCCCCGCCGAAAACGGCAGGGAATTATAGTATATACTGGACGGGCGCCGCGCCCGAATACGGGAAAACGTATTACTATTATATCGGAGTCGGGGTAAGGCAGCAAGAGTACGCCTTTGGAATAAAGAAAAAAGATGTCGTAAAAGTCAAATACTGGTCGTTAACTTACATACAAACGTCGTATAAAGAAAAGGCGCTTGAAATTCTCGAAAACGAGACGTCGGACATGGACGACGAAGAATTGAAGTATTTCCGTACGTATGCCGAACTCGAAACGGAAAACGAAGACTTCGAAGTAACTTTGAAATATAAAGAAACGAAAGCGATCAACAACGCTTCTCTTAAAACGGTCAGCGAAACGTATCGGATAAACAATCTTCGAAGCCAGGATAAAGATTACGTTGTAAGCGAAACGTTGAAAAATGCGGGAAAATCTAACATAAGCGATTTTAACGTTATACACGTCGAAAACGCCGTCGGCAAAGACGAAGACGGCAACGATAAAGGTTATCTATTGGATAATTACGTACTGCTACAAGCCAAAGGCTACGAATATACGTTCGACGCGGAGACTAACAGCGGCGAGATAAACGTCTTATATCACGACTTTCAGGCAAAAGACCTGGCTATTACGATAACGTCGGACAAAGACGATCTCGTTGCGACGTTGAGATCTCCGGATATTTCAACCGACGTTTGGGGAACGACCACTTACACGAAAATAGTCTTTGATACGTCAAATTTGCAAAAACGATTGTCGAACTGTTTCGGGTGGGACGTTTCCGAAACGGCGTTCGATAACTATTATATAGATAATCCGTATAACGAGCAACAAGTAAAAATCATGGAATCGCAGCGATACGATTCGAATGGGAACAAACGCGTCGTCGAGTTGGTCGTTTACGCCAGCGACGAAAACTACCTTGCTGACGTTTGTATAAGGCTCACGGTGGCGACTCGCCCGGTTATAGATTATACGTTGAAACTTAAATACGTAGAAATTGGCGAAGAGAACGGGGATATTACGGTTACCGACCGTGCAGAAATAATCGAAGGAGCAAAAGTAAAGTCGAATTTGTTTAATAAACTTACGGCTGAAAACGTGTTAAGCGGGTACACGAAATCGGATTCGGACGGAAACGTTCTCGCGTATATTCCCGCGCAGCGAGAAATTATAGAAGCCGCATTGGAGTGCGAAGCGTTGAGCGGACTCGACTATTATAAAATCGCGGACGTCAAAACGTATTACAGTTACGAAGCGGCAACCGGATTTTTCGAGATCGTATACGCGAAAAATAATCTGTTTAAGATAACGAACAGCGCTACGGACGAAGTATATTTCAAGTCAGACTATAAACAAACGTCGCTCACGTATTCCGGCAGCGAACTTATTGACGTGCCGGACGGCTATCGTATAAGTAATATAACGAGCGAGGATACGTCGCTCGCAACGATCAGAACGGGAGAACGCAAAGACGATTGGCTTAACGGAACGATACAACTTAACGTGCAACGCGGGCAAGGGGTTATTATTCCGTTGACGGTAACCTTAACGGATCGGTGGAACGTAACTTTCAGGTGGCTCGAACGTTATAAAAAAACTCCGTTTGCAACCGACCAGGAATATGCGCAGGAAGTTTTAACATCGCAAGTAAGCGATATATATAAAATGACTGCGGACAAAATGAAAGAGATTCTCGTACTCGATACGTTAAACGTATTGTCGTCTACGGTGGCGAATATAGACGTAACGTTCGACGGCATTTCTACGTATACGGTTACGCCGCAATATACTTTCGTGTCGCTTATGCAGATCGACTATAACGGCGACAGACAAGAAATCAGAGTGCCGCTTACGACCTATGCGGAAAGCAGAGAGATAGCCGGGATAAATTGGTCGATAATGACGCTTAACCGTTCTGACGGAACGGCAAAGTATTTCAATTATCCGAACGACGTCGCCGAAGATAAATTATACGGGTATTTCGCCGTAGTTACCTTTAAGGAGCATATCTCGGATATAAATTACGTATTTCGTAACGATACCGGCGACGGACTTAAAGTCTTGTATAAATCGAAGAAAATTACGGGCAGCGACTTTTATAAATGGAACATGAGCAAGAAGGGAACGTTCTTCGGCGGCGTTGCGAGTATATTGGCGGGAATCGGCGAAATCGTAAACGATAAAAACGCGCTTTACGAAAGTTATTTCTTCTATATGGATAACGGATCCGGCTTTATATCTAACGGCGGCGCGACGTCGGCGGACGATACCGATTCGTCGCTTAAAAACTTCGGGCAACGCGCGATACAGAAAGTAAAGGACTTTTTCTCGGATCTTTGGAGCAAGTTGACCGGGAATAAAAAGTTAATGTTCGCGTTCTGGCTCGTTATAGGTATACTTCTTTACGCGGGGATGACCTGGTTGTTTACCTACATGGGGCTTATGAATGGATTCTTCAAATACTTATGGATAGCCGTCGCATTCGTCGGGGTAATTATAGCGTTGTATTTCGGGATAACGATATTCGCTTAAAATGATAAAAGACATTAAGCCGCGCGTTCAGACGAGCGGACAAAAACCGAATACCGCGCCGCGGGAAGATCCGCCGAAGAAGGAAGACGAGAAAATCGTCGGCGGAAACGGCTTCACGTTTCGCCCGGACGTGCTTACGCGTTCGAAACAAGCGAAATTCGACCGCATTAAATGGCGTAAAGAAATCGAAGAAAGACAAGCCTTCGATACGGGCAAAGAGTTGGACTTTTTCTCCACCGCAGGCGGGAACCGCGTAACGCGTATCCGCCCGGAACACGGCGAAAAGAAGTTGACCGTTCCGCCGCTTAAAAATCCGCCGGCGGTAGTGTATTCTCTCGAAGAACTCTTGTTCGGTAAAGATTCCGACGAAGGGTTAAACGAAAGGCAACTTCGCTGGAAGCGTAACGTCGTTACTGCTACCTCGATACGCGAGAAGTCCGAAAAAGTCGTTAAGAGCAAAAATCCGCTCGGCTGGGGAAGATATATCTTTACTAACGCCGTCAGAGCGAGCAAAAACGGAATGCTTTACTATCTCGTTCCGCTCGTCGTGGATATAGCGTTTCTTATCTCGAACTTCGCGCGTTACGCGTTCTGGACGAACATGGGCGTAGCGGTATATACGCTGCTTGCGTATATTCTCGTCCGGACGCTTATTAAAAACCGCGACGTCGGCACGTTTGCGAAGATCTTCGGAAGCGTGTTTATAGCGGGCGCTTACGCCGCCGGGCTGTATTGTATGTATCGGCTGTTGCCGAACGTATGGAAAGACATACGGCTTAACTTTACGGCGAAACTATTTTTTATGGCGTTCTGCCTCGTACACTTCGCGACGTTCTACACGTACTTCGCGCTTTCATACGCGCAAGACGTTGCGAGAGCCGAAGACAACAATTGCGTGGTCGAATGTAAAGCGGGCGATCCGGGTTGCGGCAAGACGTCGCAAGCCGTGCAGGAAGTCTACGTTATCGCGCTTATGAAATGGCGGCAACTTCAAACGGACTTCTGGTCGTGGCACTCTCGCGAAAAGGCTATACTTAAACGCAACGATAAAGACGAACTGCTCGATTATCATGAAATCAAGGTAAGTTACAACTACTATATAATGCGGAATTGTATTCCGTGTTTATGGTCGAATATAGCCATAACGGACTCGAAGGGGCGTTCGGCTTCAAAGGTGAAGATCGAGCATATACGCGGCGTCGAACGATTGCCGGCGTACTCGGTTATATTATTCGACGAGATAGGCGCCGTTCTGAAATGCGAACTCTCGAACAGCAAGAAAGACTACTACGACGTATCGGATATGTTCAGACTCGGACGTCATTTCTTAAAATGGTCGGTTATATGCTGCGAGCAAGATTACAACAACATTTATATCGATTGCCGTCGCGTTATGGGTACGAATACGGTCATATCTTATCAGGAATGGGTTTGTAAACCCGTTATCGCGCTCGGCGTCTATAAGTTTTTCGAACTCGTTATATCCGATACGTTGGATAAGAAAATCGGCAGAACGCCCGTTTTGGCGGCGTTTATGCGGAAGTTCAAAAAATTCGTGTACAGTATCGGATTCCGTCGGCAAGTCTACCGACATGCCAGGAACACGGAAACGGGAAGCCCGAAAAAGGGCATACGCGAAAAAGAAGAGAAACTATCCGGGGTGAAGGTCAGATACGTACCGTCTACGGTAATCGTAAACTACGACGACAGGGCGTACAGACAGGATTACGCGGCGTATTTCGATAAAGAGATACACGGCGAACTGTTTAAGCGAGCGGACGCGGATATAGCCTACAAACGCCAATTCGTGGGCGAAACAGACATCTTAAAAGAGAAAAGAGCGGCAACGGACAGAGAGATTCGGAAAGTCGGATAACGAAGCCGTTTGCGTGGTTGTACGACTGCGCGAAGCGAAGCCGCGCGGCGTGCGACAACGCGGGCGGATTCGCCGACTTTCCGAATCTCGCCGTTACCCCGACCTCGATAAAGTGAGAATATTAAAATAATCGACACGGGCAGCGACCGAACAAATGTTTTAGAATTTTGCCGACATCGGAGGCGAAATTCTGAACGCCTTAATTCAGATACAGGGTAAGACAGATGAAAGACGAAAAAATCGTAAAAAATTGCGAAATATCCGCTTTTGACGGGCGATTAAGCCGATTCCGTTCGGCTATGACTCTGTTGTGCCTTTTGACCGAACTTGAAAAAATCGACGCGTATTCGAGCGCGAAGAACGTCGTAAAAGTATACCGTTCGGAACTCGCCGAAGCACTCAAAGAAAACGGCAAAACGGTTTCGGACAGAACTATAAAGGGCTGGCTTCTGCTTCTCGCTCTGAACGGAGCGATAAAATACAAATACCAGGGCTACGGAACGGGTCAACCGAATGCGATATTTATATCCCCGGCGTTTTACTTTAACGGAAGCGCCGAAGAGTACGAGGACGCCCTGACGCGTTGGGCGACGTTCAGATCAGACGTCGCGCCGGCTCGTCCGGAGTACGTCGATATAACGGCATAGCAAAAACTCCGCGCGGGTTCGAAGGCGCGGTTTTAGATAGGAGTACGACATAAGCGCGCGGGGGACGCCCCGGGCGTTAAAAAAAGACTTTTCGAAAAGGCGGCAATTTACCCCTTTATTTTGGCGTACGAAATTTTGAAAGCCGACGGTTTGCGCCGTCGGCGGAATTTTAGCCCTCGCGCGTGGAGGGGCTTCGCCCCCTCTTAAATAACTATTCTATCGTTTAGTCTGTAAGACGTGATAAAAGCCGATAGGCTCTAATGCGACGATAGTCGCTCATAAGAGTAGCCTGTTAAGGTGAGGGAGCGGCGATTCGGCTGCCGACCTCGATGTCGGAACTCCGCCGAACCCGAAACGGGTCGGGAAGATCCGTCGCGACGTCGAGATTCCCCACCGCGGCGGGCTGACATGAAAAAATCCCCTTCGAAAAGGGGAAACACATTCAATAAGGTTGCTATTTATGCCCGAATAGGGTATAATCGGTAACGGTGCAGGGGCGACCTGCGGCGGTTAGCACTTCCTACAAAGGAGGTGATTGCAAAATGGACGTAATATCCTTGTTTTGCTTAATTCTTTTTGCGTACATAATTAAAACGCTGTTCGATAACAAAAAGAAATAACCGTCCTCGAGTCACGAAGTTTCGGTTATTTCTTTTGAAATAAACTGTTCTACATCGGGCTAACCGCCCACTCGGTTTCGCCCTTTGCACTTACATTTTACTACATTATATTCGCTTTGTCAAGGGTAAAGCGAATATTTTTTTATAATTAAATAGCAAATTAAATAAGTGAAAATCGGAAAGTCGATTGGGCGGGGTTGGGTTAATAGACAAAAAAATGAAGAAAAATCAAGGTAAAATCGGCGATTTTGCGGCTTTGGCTGGGCTAAAACGAGCCTCTGACTCCGTCATCCGGGAGTTCAAATCTCTCTACCCCAGCCACAAGGAACTGCGTTTGAACGCGCGGTTCCTTTATTTTTGTTATAAAGGCGTTGCAGGCATCATTTTTGAAACTCGTAAACCGCCTAAAAGCACGGTATATCTTACTCAACCGAGAGATTCTAAAGGTCTGTTCATAAAATAACTTCATAATTCGATTTAAGGCGATAGAACGTTGATTCTACCGTCTTTTTTCTATGTCTTTATAAGTTTAACCGTCCGTTTTCTTCGTCGAACCACGAAATTTATCGCCTTTCGTTGCCAGTGGTTGTAGCACAGTGAAAAGCGGAAGTCAACGGCAAAAAATTCTTGCTGCGGCTTTTAATTGATCCAGATACCAACGCAACAATTTTTGTACTATTCCGTTGACTTCCGTGCGGCTGACAATAACGCAAAAGATTTCTATCTTTTCTCGGTGCTACCACGTTTTTGCCGAAAGGCGAAGTAAATCGGAGGTAAATCCAAATGAAAAGAAAAATATTAGATTTCAGCGTTATGAAAGAAGAAATCTCACAAAACAACGTGCTTGAAATGGCAGAACTTATTGCCTTTATGGAATTGCGATTTCAGATAGGTTATTTGGGCAGCCGCACACAAAAAATGTATGCCGACCTGTATACCGATATTAAACACAAAAACGAATTAGGCTATATGCTCAGCGATTCATACGATTTAGTCCAGGAAGGTGCCTTGTATCTTTGCGAACATTATGGAAAACACTTGAACGACGTTATAGGTTATAGCAAAAAAGGTAGACCGATTACCATCGAAATTGCCTGTATTCGCAAAATGATAAAGTTAATAAATCTGAAAACGAGAGATTAATACCGTTCGGTAAGTCTTGACGCTTTAATGCCTGCAAGCGAGCCGTCATACGAAATAAAGGAAGAAGTTGTACAAGATTATACTTTGTACGAAAAAATCGTTTCAAGCCTGAATTTGGCCGAAAATATGCGTATTGCTTTAGAATGTCGCATAAAAGGATTAAGTTATCCCGAAATAGGCAGAGTTTTATCTCGCGCGCAAGCGACGGTGTATGAATACTTTATCAAAATGCGCCAAAGATATACTACGATTTACGGATAGAAAGTGGAATCACATCATATAAAGCGATTGCTATACATAGCGCAGATGTATTAATTTTAAAAGGCAATCTTTTTGCTTCAAAATTCAATATTTTTATTACACAAAATGCCGATTATTACTAAATTGATTGAAAAAAACATGTAAAAATGTTATAATAATCGTAATGTAAGGAGGAATAAATATGAATAATCAAATTCTAACAAGTTTGAGCATCATTACGTCTTTTCACAATAAAGATAAAAGTGTTATTGATGCATTTTTGCCTATAGTTGAATATGGCATTGCAACGCTTAATCTTACAAAGGGGACGAATCATTATGATTTGCAGTCTTTACAAGAGCAGATAGAACAAAGTGTTGGAATAAAAATTAATGCATTATCCCTTAAATCGTTATTGAGGAAGTTAGAAACAAGCAATTCGATAAAATTACTTGAAAAAGGTAAGTATTTTAGTATAAATGAAAAAAACAAACCAGAACAGGATAAATATATTGAAGCACAACGTGAACAGTATAGAAATGTTCATAAATTTGTAAAGGAATACAAAGCGTATTCAAAAGACGATAGAGATGAATTAGCAATTAATGAATGGATTTTTTCGTTTATTAAAGATTATCGACAGTTAATCAATGTGGATAAAAACGACATTATCTACCAAATTCAAAAATTTGCCCCACAGATTCAATGGGTAATCCTTTTTTTTCTGTGATTCCACAAGCGGAACAGTCACGAACATAGTCGTCGCCTTCTTTTCGCCACGCAGTGAATTTGTGTCCGGTTCTGCTAATGCTATTAGTTTCAATTTTGCCGCAAACAGAACATTGTCTTACTTCATAGCCGTCTTTTTCGCACAACGGCTTTTCCTGCTCAACCCATTTGCCAAATTTATGCCCTTTTGCTTTGACTATTTCAGTCTTTTCATTGCCGCAATGTATGCATTTATACAATTCTTTTCCGTCCGTTTCACAAGTCGGATCGGTATATTCGATAAGGACGTAATCATGCTTTGGGTTTACGAAATTATCTTTGTATTCATACCCGCAATTGCAGGAGTGTAAAGTATACCCCTTTTCAGTGCAGGTTGGCGGAACGATTGAGTCAACATATTTATGCGTGTGTATTGTCGATTCTCTTGGCGTAAATTTAGGTTCAACCCGTTTTATAGGTTCAACTCTTGTTTTTATCGGCACATCAAAAGCATTAGCCCATATAGTAAGGCAACCTTCTATATATTTTTGCGCTATACCGTGTTTTTTCTCAAGTCTATTACATAGATTGATAAATTCGATTACATCTATTTTTTCTTTATTTTTTATCTCATCGGCAATACCGTCGTCTAAAATTTGAGATAGCAGACTTCCGTATAGTTTTTCGTCAGGGTATAAATCTAATAAGATGGATTTTAACCTTTTCCCATTTAATATAGAGTCGGGGTATTTACTTATAACTGCTTTTAAATCAATCATTTTCTATTACACCAATAAATCTAAAGCCGCTTTGGCTACGTTTCCATTCCCGTCGGGAAGTAAAAGAGAGTACACTTTATCGCCGAATTGAAGGACTAAGCCGTCTGAAAAATCCGAAATAGTACTTAATTTATCAATCTTACGCTCAAAACAATGCTTGTTTGAGACGAATACGATACGCTTATCGGTAAAATACAGAAAACCTTTTGTAATTTCAATGTCGTACTGCGGAATGCTTTCGCCGGTGCTGACGTGATGAGTAAAGCCTTTCCACCATCTGCTGCTTGAACCGCTACTCCAGCGATACGTATATCTTCTTTGCGTTAAAAGAGCGCACATATCGACGTAACGGCATTTTTCGCCTTGTTTTAATACGAGTTTATCAGCCTGAATATCCGGCAGTTGTCCCGAATAAATTTTGCTTACGGCTTGCGAAGGCATAATGCTTTGTAAAGTGGGTTTTTGCGGATTATGCAGAAAATAATTTGCTAAAAATTGCGTCAACATATTTCATTTCCCCATGTTATTTTTAATGTACATTAGGCTTGCGGTTTTGTGCATTAAATATTCAGATAGATGCACAAATTACTTTAAAAAGTTATAAAAAAGTGCATTAAAAATATAATTTTGCTACGTTTTAGGTGTTTTATTGCCTTTATGAATTGACTAATACAATAGTATTTGCTATAATATAGCAAAGAAATGTGCATCTATCTGAATAATAGATGCACATTTTTTATGTCGTTTTTTCAGAGCAT
>SAMEA104315429__coassemble_1172_pt1 | contig 13462 bp, 12 predicted proteins | sample SAMEA104315429__metabat2_high_PE_007 | metagenome-assembled genome bin SAMEA104315429 (sample SAMEA104315429) | gut metagenome | biome: Monkey gut; feature: monkey-associated habitat; material: faeces | place: China | collected 2013 | reverse complement strand
CTTTTACTATAAAAATGTGCGTATAACGGTAAAAGTTCGCTATAAAAATGTGTGAAACCGCTCGGATTTTCGCTATAAAAATGTGTGAAACGCCAAAAAAGTTCGCTATGAAAATGTGATTACGGTTGACTAAGGCGTTCGAGTTTGTTATAATATAGACGTAAAATAAAGAGGTTGCTATATGGAAACTATTTACTTAAAACGGAAAATAGACGATTACTTATCGAAGTGGAAAGCGGACGGAGATAAAAAGCCCTTGATCGTAAAGGGGTGTCGCCAAATCGGCAAAACCGAATCTATACGCCGCTTTGCAAAGACGGCGAATTACGAAAGTTTTATCGAAATAAATTTCGTAAAAGACGAAAAGTATAAAAAAATTACAGTAGACGGTTATACCGCTTCGGCGATCGTAAAAAATATTTCCTTGTTAGATCCGACCAAAAAATTTATCGACGGTAAAACGCTTATTTTCTTCGATGAGATAACCGAATTCCCCGACATTGCAACGTCTTTGAAGTTTTTTAAGGAAGACGGGCGTTTCGACGTGATTTGCAGCGGGTCTATGCTCGGCGTGAATTACAAACGGATAGAAAGTAACAGCGTCGGGTATAAAACCGACTACGAAATGTATTCGATGGATTTCGAAGAATTTTTGTGGGCGAAAGGCTATTCGGACGAAACGATCGCCGATATGCTGAATCATATGACGACGCTCACTCCGTTTAACGAACTCGAAATATCCGTTTATCACGGAATTTTCCTCGATTACGTCGTGCTCGGCGGGATGCCTGCGGTCGTGAAAGAATATATACGAAAAGGAACGTTCGAAGGTTCGCTTGAAACGCAACGACAACTTATCGCCGATTACAAGGAAGATATAAGAAAGTACGCGCAAGGCGTAGACCAGACGAGAATACTCAACGTTTTCAATAGCGTCGCTTCGCAACTTGCCAAAGAGAATAAAAAATTTCAGATTTCAAAGGTCGAAAAAGACGCGAGATTCCGCGATTATCGCGGGTGCGCTGAATGGCTTGCCGACGCGGGGATAGTCAACGCGTGTTATTGTCTTAACGACGTCGAATTGCCGCTTGCGGGCAATTGCGATACGGATAAATTCAAACTCTATTTTTGCGATACGGGTTTGCTCGTTTCGCTTCTCGACGAAGAATCGCAGGACGATTTGCGCGCCAATAAAAATCTCGGAGTATATAAAGGCGCGCTCTACGAAAACGTCGTCGCCGAAGCGTTTGTTAAGTCGGGCTATAAACTTTATTACTATAAAAAGGACAACGGAACGCTCGAAGAAGATTTTTTCTTGCGTTCGGCTGATAATCTGATACCCGTAGAAGTCAAGGCGAAAGACGGTCGAGCGAAATCTTTAAGAAATCTTATTTCTTCAATTAAATATCCCGATATCGCGTACGGTTTCAAACTGTCCGCAAACAATATCGGTTACGCCGAAAAAATATATACGTTTCCATATTTTTGCACGTTTTTATTGAAAAGATTTATGAAGTCTTTCCGTCCGAGGGAAGATTAAGGGATATAAAAATATTGACAATCCGCTTTTATGCGGCTATAATGATTTTATGAAATTCATACATATGGCGGACGCCCATCTGGGTTCTAAAATGGAAGCCAAACTGCCGGGCGAAAAAGCAAAAATCCGTCGCGCCGAGATACGCGCGACCTTTCTGAAAAGCGTTGAATACGCCTACAAAACGGGCGCGCAAGTCTACGTTATAGCGGGCGATTTATTCGATATGGACAAACCCCTTAAAAAAGACAAGGAGTTCTTTTACGATACCGTAAAACGCTTTCCGTCCATAGATTTTTTATACCTGCGCGGCAATCACGACGACGCGTTGGACGGCGAAAATCTGCCCAACCTTAAAACGTTTTCAAAGGAGTGGACGTATTACCGTTACGGCAAAGTCGTGTTCGCGGGGATAGAACTTTCGGGCGAAAATTCGCTGTCGCTCTATTCGTCGCTTCGTTTAAGCGAAGACGATATAAACGTAGTTATAATGCACGGCGATATATCCGAAGGCGCGGGCGAAGATAAGATTAAACTTCCGCTTCTGAAAGATAAAAATATCGATTATCTCGCTTTGGGGCATATACACCGCTCTTACGCGAAATCGCTCGGAAGTCGCGGTATAGCGCGATATTCCGGGTGTCTGGAAGGCAGGGGCTTCGACGAAACGGGCGAAAAGGGCTTTTACGAAGTTACGGTAGACGAAAACGAAAAAAGGCTCGACTCCAAGTTTACGTCGCTTTCCGCAAGGACGGTTTACCGCTACGAAATCGACGTGTCGTCTGCCGAAAATCCGTCCGACGTTTATTCGCTCGTAAAAAGTTCGGTCAAAGCGAAAAGCGGCGACCTTATAAGGGTCGAACTCGTAGGGGAAAGAGAATATGCGGACGAAAACGTCGCCGAAGACGTAGAAGCGTACCTTAAAGATTCTTATTTTTTCGTGTCGGTCAAAGATAAAACCGTAAAGAAATATCACGCGGAAGATTTTGCAGGCGACAAGTCTTTAAGGGGCGAATTCGTGCGGCAGGTGCTTGCCTCGGATTTACCCGAAGAGAGAAAGAGCGAGATCGTCGCGCTCGGACTTAAAGCGCTTTCGGGCAGGGAGGTTGACTGATGATACTCAAATCCTGTTACGTAGAAAATTACGGCGGGCTGAGCGGAAAATCGTTTGAATTTTCGCCGTCGCTAACCTGCGTTTTACGTGAAAACGGAGCGGGTAAAACCACGCTCGCGTCATTTTTGCGGGCGATGTTTTACGGATTGCCCGCGACGAAAACCACGTCCGTAACGTTTAACGACCGCGAGAGATTTTATCCGTTTAACGGCGGCAAATTCGGCGGTTCGCTCACTTTCGAATCGGGCGGCAAAACTTATAAAATCGAACGATTTTTCGATAAAAAAAGTCCCAAAGGCGACAGCGTTAAACTCTACGAAAACGGCAAAGAAATCTCCGCCTCTTACGATTTGGGACTTGAACTTTTCGGCGTGGACGAACAGACTTTTTCGCGCACCGTGTTTTTCGGCGGCGACTTTTTAGACGGGCTTGACGGCAAAAGTCTTAAACTGAACGACGTAGTCGGCGAGGCGATCGACGGAACTTCTTACGAAGACGCCGTTGCGGCTATAGAAGACGGCAAGAAAAAGTATAAGGCTCTTCGCGGCGACAAGGGCGTTATCAAAAATCTTAAAGAGGACAAAAGGAACGCCGAACGGAGGATAGAAAATTACGCCGAAACCGAAAAAAGCCTTCTGAAGCGGTACGACGAAAAGACCGAAGCGGAAAATAACGTCGCGGCGGTAAAAACCCGTTACGATAACGCGGTAAAGGCGCAGACCGTCAAAGCGCAACGCTCGGCGTACGTGGGCAAGGTAAAAGAAGCCGAACAGACGAACGCCGAACTGTATAAATTCAAGGTCGCGTACCCCCGTTCGATACCGTCGAAAATCGAAATCGACGGCTTCGCGAAAAAACTTGCCGAACTCAACGGGTATAAGACGGATTACGCTTCCGCGGCGATGACCCCCGACAGAAAATACGCTTTGAGCGCGCTCGAAAGAGAGTTTGCCGAAAACCCGCTGTCGAAAGCAAAACTCGACGAACTTCGCGTCGAAAGCGATAAAATAACCGAAAAAACGGGCGAAGTAAGACGGCTTGCCGCCGCGGTTTCACAAATAAGCGAAGACCGTATAGTAAAAAAATTCGACGCAAACCCGATAGAGGAAGGCGAACGCGAAAGGGCGGACGAACTTAAAAAAGAATACCTTGAAACGGAAGAACTCATAAAGGCGGAAGAAGCCGCGGCGAATAAAGCAAGCGACTCTAAAAAGCCGTCGTATAAGGCGATTATGACCGTACTCGGCGTATTGCTCGCCGCGGGCGGAGTCGGGCTTGCGTTTCTTAATTTATACGCGGGTATAGCCGTCGGAGCGGTCGGTCTTATTGCGCTTATATCGTCGCTTTTTATAAAATCCGAGCCGAAAAATCACGCGCAGAACCGACTGACGGAACTTACGGCGAAAACCAACTCGATTAAAAACAAGTTGAGTGAATTTTTGTCTTCGAAAGGTTATTATTCGAGAGAAGGCGTACTCGTCGGAATGGCGAATTTTTCGCGCGATTACGACGAATATTTAAGCCTTAAAGCGCAGGAAGACGACAAGTACCGAACGCTCGAAAAAGCCGAAAAAGACCTGACGACGGCGACGAAATCGCTCAAAGCCGAACTCGCGAAGTACGGCTACGGCGATACGGATATAAAGACGGCGATCGATTTGCTCGCCAAAAAATATAACGATTATCTTTCGCTGAAAGACGAAAAAGAGTATTACGCCCGCCGCGCGGAAGAGATAAAGAAACGAATCGACGAAAGCGAGAGATTTTTTGCAGATTTTTCGGTAGCGTATAAACTCGGCGGAGATAAAAACGAACTGCTCGAAAAAATGCGTTCCGACAGGCTCGTCGCGGATAATCTCAAGGCAAGACTCGATAAACTCAAAACCGAAATCGCCGCGTTCGGCGATATGCCCGAAGAACTCCCGACCGACGAATTGTCGGTGGAAGAACTCGGCGAACTCTACGACGAAGTGAACAAACGACTTGCTAAAATAAACGCGGATATCGCCGCAGATGAAAACGCGCTCGAAGATTACCCCGACGCGGTCGCTTCGCTCGAAGCGATAAACGAAGATATTGCTGCGGCGGAAGAAAAGTATTCGCTTTTGTGCGATACGCTCGACTTTTTGTCGAAAGCCGAAAAGACGATAAAAGACGAATACGTCGCGCCCGTGCTTGACGAATTCAAAAAGAATATTTCCGGCGTTTCGCGCGAATTCGGCGAAAACGTGGATATGGACAAAGATTTCTGCGTGAAGTTTGAACGCAACGGCGAACTGCGTTCCGATAAATATTTCAGCGCGGGGCAAAGGGCTGTTATCGCGTTGTGTTTAAGGCTTGCGCTTGCGGAGCAGACGTTCAAAGCCGAAAAGCCGTTTATCGTTCTGGACGATCCGTTTTTCGGGCTTGACGAAGAGCATTTCGAAAAAATCAAACCCGTGATAGACAAGTTATCTGGCAACGAACAGATTATCTATTTCACCTGCCACCCTTCGAGAGAAATATAATCGGTTGATATTTATTCCGCGCCAACTCGCCCTGCCGAGGGGACTTCGCAGGTTTGCTCAGGATGACAATTTGTTTGTTTACCGTCATCGCGAGCGTAGCGTGGCGACCCTGCCTAAGGTTGCCGCGGTCGCTTTGCTCCTTATTCGGCGATTAACGCTAACGCGTTTGAAACTAACGTTTTAGCCATTAGAGATTTGAACTAATCGAGCCTTAAAGCCGTCTTTTTTGCCCGTTTCGGCAAATCTTTGATAGAAGTATTTGTATACGTCGTCGCAAATCTTCACCAAAACCGTCTAAAAAATACGGCTTTAAGGTGCAAGGCATTTTAACGGCGAAAAATTTAGAAAAATCAAGGCAAACGAACGCAGTCATACTTTATTGTATTACAAGAGAGTTTAACGATGATTTTACAAATTTTGCGTCGTTAAAACTTGATTAGTTCAAGTCTCTAATGGCTAACAATTGTTGCACAATTGCAATCGCCTTATGAATACCTTCGTTAAATAACTCTTGCAAGCAAGTTATTTAACTTGGCATTGACGCAATGACGTGTTTATTCTTGCCTTCCCTTGCAGGGAAGGTGGCGGCGCAGCCGACGGATGAGTTCCCGAAGGGTGAATTACTGCGGAGTAGTTATTACGGTAAAATCAAAAAACAAAAAGGGAGCGGAAATTTGCGTTCCGCTTCGGCTTTCTTCGTAATTTTTTGTTTTTATTCGGCTGATTATACCGACAAAAAGTCATAAATCGGTTCTGCCGAGCAGGTAATCGACGGATACGTCGAATAAATCGGCAAGTTTTACAAGATTTGCAAGCGTCGGTTCTGCTTGCCCGTTCTCGTATCTTATATAGGATGGCTGTGTAATGCCGAGATATTCCGCCACTTGTTTTTGAGTTAATTTATTCAATTTTCGCTGCTCTGCCAATGTGGTTTGGAATATTTTCATACAAACACGACCGTTTTTTATTGACAATTATAGCGTATTGCTGTATACTTGGCTAAAAATATAGCAATTCGCTATAAATATTACTCAAAACGGCGGAAAGCGGTTTTTCAGGCATGCAACTTAGAGGTGAGAAATATGTTTTGTAAACATTGCGGTAAAGAAATAGACGGCAGAGCCGAAATTTGTCCGTACTGCGGAGTGGCTACGAAAAAAGAAGGGAAATTTTGCCCGAATTGCGGCAATGAAGTTGAAGAGAAAACTATAATTTGTCCGCATTGCGGCGTACGCGTTTGCGGTGAAAAGACAAACGGGTTAGGTATAGCCGGATTTGTTTTGTCGTTGATATGGATGTGTTGGATTTTCGCATTCATTTTCGCCGTTATTGCGGTTTGCAGAAGGAAGGAATACACCAAGGCTAACGGGCTTGCTGTCGCGGGGCTTGTAATCAGTTGTATAATCATTGCTCTGTTGTCGATTCTTCTTCTTGTTCTCTTGCCTGAGTTTCTATAAAAAATAAACTACGGTCGGTGCATTTTTGCGCCGACCGTAGTTTTGTCTTATTATCTTATGAATTATACGTTGAATCTGAATAAAATCACGTCGCCGTCTTTAACGACGTAGTCTTTGCCTTCGGAACGAACTTTCCCAAGTTCTTTCGCCTTGACGTAACTGCCGAGTTCGAGTAAAATTTCCCAGTCGATACACTCCGCGCGGATAAAGCCCTTTTCAAAATCGCTGTGAATTTTGCCCGCGGCTTGCGGGGCTTTCGTACCTTCTTTTATCGTCCAGGCTCTCGTTTCGTCTTCGCCCGAAGTTAAGAAACTTATAAGACCTAAAAGTTTGTACGACGCTTTGACGAGTCTGTTAAGTCCGCTCTCTTTAAGCCCTAAATCTTCGAGAAATACCGCGGCTTCGTCGGGCGGAAGTTCCGAAATCTCTTCTTCCGTTCTCGCGCAGATAACCAGAGTTTCGCTGCCGGTTTTGTTCGCGTAGTCGATAACTTCTTTCGCCAAAGGGATATCTTCGCCGTCTTTGCCCATATCTGCTTCGGAAACGTTCGCGGCGTAAAGCACGGGTTTTGTCGTCAATAAAAATAAATCGTTGACGTATTTGCGTTCGTCGTCGGTGAACTCCATTCCGCGAACGGGGAGTTCCTGTTCGAGCCTGTCTAAAATACGTCTTAAAAGGTCGCTTTCTATCTTGTATTTTTTGTCGCCCGATTTAATCATGCCGAAGGCTTTGTCGTAGCGTTTTTGCACCGTTTCGAGATCGGCAAGGATAAGTTCGAGATTGATAATGCCTATATCTCTCACCGGGTCGACCGAATTTTCTACGTGGGTTACGTTTTCGTCTTCGAAACATCTTACCACGTGGACGATCGCGTCTACTTCGCGGATGTGCGAAAGGAATTTATTACCCAGACCCTCGCCCTTGCTCGCGCCCTTTACGAGCCCCGCAATGTCTACGAATTCTATCGTTGCGGGGGTAACTTTTTTGCTGTTATAAAGCGCGGCGAGTTTGTTAAGTCGTTCGTCGGGAACGGCTACCACGCCGACGTTGGGTTCTATCGTGCAGAACGGGAAATTCGCCGCCTGCGCGCCTGCGTGCGTTATCGCGTTGAAAAGCGTGGATTTGCCTACGTTCGGCAATCCTACGACTCCGAGTTTCATTTCGTCTACCTCTTTCGGTTATAACTTCGATAATTTTAGCATAAAGCGCGAATTTATTCAATGCTTTTGTTGCGGTATTTCGAAATTTATGATAAAATTTGATATATACCGTTCGTATTATTCTTGGCTGGCATCGCAACGACGTACTTTGTATCGTGTCATTCTGAACGTAGTGAAGAATCTCCCGGAAGGGTGGTATTTTAGAAAACGACGAACGAAAAGAGGTTATTATGGATTATAGAAAATATATAGCGGAAAGGCTTTCCGTCGGCGAAATTCCGACGGACGAAATAGCGGCGAATATAGTCGTTCCGCCCGATAAAACCATGGGCGATTACGCTCTGCCTTGCTTCAAATTCGCAAAAATCATGCGTAAAGCCCCCGCTCTTATAGCCGAGGATTTGAAAAACGCGTATAAAACCGACGACGTGATTACTTCCGTTTCGGCAGTCAACGGCTACCTTAATTTTAAGATAAACCGGGTAGGGCTCGTCAAAGATACTCTTTCCGAAATAAAAGAAAAAGGGGCGAAATACGGATCTTCTACCGAAGGAAACGACAAGACGATCTGCATAGACTATTCGTCGGTCAATATTGCAAAACCCTTCCATATAGGGCACTTATCGACTACCGTCATCGGCGGCGCGTTATACCGTCTGTATAAGTTTTTGGGATATAATACCGTCGGAATAAACCATCTCGGCGACTACGGTACGCAGTTTGGCAAACTCATTTACGCGTATAAGCATTGGGGCAATAAAGAAGACGTCGAAAAGGGCGGAGTAAAAGAACTTACCCGTCTTTACGTGAAATACCATAAAGAGAGCGAAGAACACCCCGAAATGGACGACGAAGCGAGAAGTTATTTCAAACTTATCGAAGACGGCGACGAAGAATGCGTCGGACTTTTCAATAAGTTTAAGGAACTCACGCTTAAAGAAGTCGAAAAGATCTATAAAGAACTCGATATAACTTTCGATTCTTACGCCGGCGAGAGTTTTTATAACGATAAAATGCAGCCCGTTATCGACGAACTCAAAGAAAAAGGACTGCTTAAAACGAGCGAGGGAGCGCAGGTCGTGGATCTCGAAGAATACGGAATGCCGCCGTGTATTATATTGCGCTCGGACGGCGCGTCGCTTTACGCTACGAGAGATCTTGCCGCGGCTTGTTATCGTAAGCAGCATTATAATTTCGATAAGTGCCTTTACGTCGTGGCGTATCAGCAAAATCTGCATTTCAGACAGATCTTCAAGGTGCTCGAACTCATGGGTAAACCGTGGGCGAAAGATCTCGTTCACGTCGCGTACGGTATGGTTTCGTTGCTCGACGAAAACGGCAATCAGGTCGCTATGAGTACCCGTAACGGCACGGTCGTTCTGCTTGAAGACGTGCTTAAAAAATGCCACGAAAAATGCCTTGAAATTATCGAAAGCAAAAATCCGAACCTTGCCGATAAGGCGAATATCGCCCGTCAGGTGGGTACGGGGGCGGTCGTTTTCGGCGCGCTTTCGAACAGTAAAATAAAGGATATAGCGTTCAGTTACGATAAGATACTGAACTTCGACGGCGAAACGGGACCCTACGTTCAGTACACCGCCGCGAGAATCAAAAGCGTTTTGAGAAAAGGCGGAGAAATCAAGCCTTACGTAACGCCCGAAGTCAACGACGACGAGTATAATCTTATATCCGTTTTGTCGGACTTCCCCGATACGGTTAAAGGCGCGGTGGATAAACTCGAACCGTTTTTTATCACCCGTTACGCGATAGACGTCGCGTCGGCTTTCAATAAATTTTATTTCGATTGCAAGATAATCGGCGAAGAAGAAAACGTAAGCAATTTCAGGCTTGATTTGTGCGCGGCAACGCTCACCGTTTTAACTAACGCCCTTACTCTTCTCGGAATAGAAGTCCCCGAAAGAATGTAACCGATAAGGAGATACTATGGCGGAAATCGATGAAAGAGCGGAGAGAAGGGCAAGTTTGGTCAACGCTTCCGTTTGTAAAGGGAAATTGCTTTTGCTTTGGGTTGCGGCGCTGATATTGTTGATAAGCGCGGTATGCGTTTATTTCAGACATGGCAATCTAATGTACGATTATAGCAAAGGCGGTAAGACAATAGCGTTTATAGATATATTTTCCTCGCAGACCGGATATTATATGAAGACGTTTATTCCGTTGTTGCTTCCGATCGTGCTGATAGCGACGGTGATTTTTATAACCGTTATTACGAAAACGTTCAACGCAAAACTCGATTTGTATGTTCTGATAACCGTAACTATATTGTTGACTCTGACGTTGGTTATCGTGTGCGTATGCAACGTTCGGCTTAAATCCGATTCGTCGGCATATAGAGACGGCTATAGAGACGGCTATATATGGGTGAAAGGCAATAAATCGTATTACTCGGAATTTCGTTTCGAGCCGGGAATGTTGGCGGCGTTGATTTTATATCTGTCGTCGGGAACGGCGTTTCTGATTTTTTTGGTTTCGGTTTTGTCGGGCTTAAACGAAGATACTCCCGAAGAAAAATTGTTTTTCGCGGGGCGTGTGCCGTCGGAGTTCAATCAACGCTGATCGGCGACGGGACAACGATTACAAAGCATAGGTAAAAAATGATACTTTTTTTCGATACCGAAACGACGGGACTTATTCCCGGCGGAATAATACAACTTTCGTACATAATGCAGACGGAAAGCGGAACGACCGCAAAGAATTTTTTCTTTGCGGTCGATTATATCGAGCCTTCCGCGACGGCGGTACACGGGTTTACCGTGGAAAAAATTTACGAATTGTCGGGCGGAAGAACTTTTTCGGAATATATGGAAGAGATTTACGACGATTTTTTCGCCGCCGACCTTATCGTCGCGCATAACGCTCCGTTCGATATCGGCTTTATGATAAACGAATTTTACCGCAGGGAAAGACGGTTCAGATATAAAGAAGAATTCGACACGATGCGGTATTTCACGCCGATAATGAAACTTCCGAGAAAAAACGGAGCGGGGTATAAATTCCCTAAACTGACCGAACTCGGCGAATTTCTGGATATCTATCCTTACGACGTTACGAGAAAGACTATGGAACTGTTCGACAGCGGGGTATCCGCTCACGACGCGCGCTACGATACGACCGCTTTGTACCTTTGTTTCAACGAAGGAGCCAAAAAATTTGACGGATTGCAAGAAATTGCCTCAAAACACTTGCAAAAAGACGAATAAGCGTGTATTATATAAAGGCTGAATCGTTTTTGCGAGATAAGAAGCGAGGGCGACTCGGCGCGTATTGGGGTATCGCCAAGCGGTAAGGCTACGGACTCTGACTCCGTCATCCGGGAGTTCAAATCTCTCTACCCCAGCCATTCAGGCGGTTTTTAATGCAAAAAGCGTTAAAAACCGCCTTTTTCGTACTGTTAAATACTATTTTTACATGTCCGAAGAACCGTATTATTACTCAAATAATAAAAAGTTGGGCGAAAAGTTGGGCGAAAAATCTTATAAAACGTAAGAAAATTTCTGCATTTCTGCGATTTGATTATCCGAGTATTGCTCTAAATGGGTGTAAACGGTAGACGTGATAGAACTGTCGGCGGCATGTCCCGCCCAGAGCGAAACTATTTCGCGTTGGATCCCGCACTCCTGACAACGAGTTATGAATGTATGTCGTAAATCGTGCAAGTGGTGATTCGGGAAGAAGTCTTTCACGTGCTTCGTCAGAACGCCGGGCGTAACCTTCACGATTTGTGCAACGTCGATAAGCGGCATAACGTTTTTAAGCATAGGGCTTATAGGTATACGACGCATTTTTTCGCTTTTGCCTTTGCGCTGTTTCGCCGTGGTAACGGTTACCCATTTATCGTCTGCCACTGCCGAAGCGAGTTCGGAACGTCGTAGCCCGGTGTAAATGATAAAAGCGTACGCTTGCGCGTAGACGGTGGGGGAGTTTTTCAGTTCCCGGATGAAAGCGGCTTCTTCGTCGCGCGTAACCGGAACGCCGTGCTTCTGCTCGTAATAGGCGACTTTGATTTTCGCCATAGGCGAACGATTTATAATTTCGTCGTTTACGGCGTACTCGAAGAACGACGAAAGGATCTGATGTACCTTTTGCGCCGTCCGGAAGCGCTCCGTTTCGGTAAACACGTTTATAAACTCTTGCAGTTCGAGCGACTTAATCGTCCGGATATCGCGATCGCCAAATTTCGGAAGTATGTACGCATTCGAAGCCTGCACGTATAGCCGTTTGTAAGTGTCTTCTTTGACGTACGGCTTTTTTACCGTTTCGAGCCATCTGTTGTAGTAGTTCTTGAAAATAACTTTGCTCGTTTGAGGCGCGTGTTGCGTTGGAGCGCGCAGTTCGGCAAGTTTAACGATAAACTTCGCCTTCGCTTCGTACAAAACTTTGCTCGAAGCGGTTATGCTTTGATTGTCAATCTGGCAACGGACTTCATAATAACCGTCCGGTCGTTTTCTTACGTGTGCATTGACCTTGCATGCGCGGAATAAAGGTCTGAAAGGTTTAGGCATTTTTAATATCTCCTCTTCGTTGAATTTTATAATGCCGTTTTCCTTTGATTTTTCTTCGATATGCTGTGGCGGGGTGTAGCCGGGGAATGACAGAACTTTGAAGTTCTCCCGGTTGATTTTGACTTCGCTATATTCGTCGATAATCGAGTATAGAATTTCGATTGCCGCTTTTAAGCGTTCCGCTATGTCGTTCATTTCCGCCTTTCCTTTGGTTGTGTCCTTAGGTAAAATTATAGCACAATGAAAACAAAACGGACAAAAAGTCTTGTTTTTTGCGGTAGTAAGACTTTTTTATACTAAACGTAGGTATTTCTACAAACGTAGTATAAAAAAGTCTTAAATTTTTTTACAGCGCGCGGGCGAGTGCTTGCATACGCGCGACTTAAATATAATGCGATTTTATTTTTTTGCGTTGCCCTCCTTAAATTTTAATAAACTTGAATACAATGCACATTATTTGCACATAAATGTATTGACAAAACGTATATTGTATTGTATAATACAATCACAAAAAATGAAGGAGATGATGTTATGTCTACTGTAAACGTTACTATCCGAATGGACGAAAACCTTAAAAAACAAGCCGACGTTCTTTTTTCCGAGTTAGGTATGAATATGACGACTGCCTTTACGATTTTTACGAAACAGGCAATTCGCGAGCAAGGCATACCGTTTTCGATAGAACTTACCCCCAACGCGCAAACTCTTGCCGCGCTGGAAGAAGTAAAAGCGATGAAGAGAGATAAAACCGTCGGTAAGGCTTACGATGACGTTCACGAAATGATAGAGGATATTCTCAAATGAAGTATTCGTTAAAGCCGACTAATCAATTCAAAAAAGATCTCAAATTGATGCAAAAGCGCGGGTGCGATATGGGCGCGCTCGAAACCGTGTTGACGTTACTTGCCGACGGCAAGCCGTTGCCGGACAAATACCGTAATCATTTGCTTACCGGGAATTTTGCGGGGTGCAGCGAATGTCATATTAAACCCGATTGGTTACTCGTCTACGAGTACGACGAAGAAGTATTGTTTCTGTACTTGCTTCGGACGGGTTCACATAGCGATTTATTTTAATATTTTTTTACCGTGTCGGAATTCCGACACGGCTTTTTTGTTAAAAGAAAACCACCCGCTATGCGGGTGGATAAAAAAGAAGCGGAAG
>SAMEA104315429__coassemble_1138_pt1 | contig 13768 bp, 8 predicted proteins | sample SAMEA104315429__metabat2_high_PE_007 | metagenome-assembled genome bin SAMEA104315429 (sample SAMEA104315429) | gut metagenome | biome: Monkey gut; feature: monkey-associated habitat; material: faeces | place: China | collected 2013 | reverse complement strand
CCCGCCGCACTTTATTTAGTGTTTAATTTTTAGTCGTTATGCAATATTCAGTTGCAGATATTTACCTGTCATTGTGAAATGTCCGCCCCACAAAGCCTTTTGCTTTTTATATCTTATCTGAACTCTCAATTTTGTTCCGTTAGGTACTGACGATATATCAGAAATATTTGCAATGCAATTGCGCGTGTGGTTTTGACCGTTTCCGCTGTTGTACGTACCTGAAATGGCGTATTGTTTGTTATTATAGTCGGACACCCTGACTTGATAAGAAACAAGACCGGTTACGCTAAAATACGCGTTATAGTTTACTTGCAGTGTTCTTTTTCCGTTTGCATACAATGCGCTATAATCTAAAATCGGCAAAACCGCCACTTCTCTCCAATAAGACCAATTAGTATCTAACCCGCCCGAACCGAAAGACGTGCCGCCGCTTTGATATACGGTTTTAAGCGAAGTACAACCGTCTAAAGCGTTAGAAGGAATACTTATTGACCGATCATAATAGAAACTCTCTAACTTCGCACAATTATTAAACGCCGTTGCCCCTATTTCGGTTATCGTCATACCGTCGCATATTGCCGGAATGTTAAGGTATCTGATATTTCTCGACGCATTTTCTTGCAAACCGACAACAGTAGTACCTGACATGTTCAAAGCAACGCTGCTTACGGCATTGTAAGCATCAAGAATACCGTTTGAAACACATAAACCCTCTAACGGATTTACTCCGTTCACATTGGGTATTCTGGCATTGCCGATAATATTGGCTTTTAATTCTTCCGCAGATAAATTCGGATTAACCGACAACATTAACGCGGCAACACCAGTAACGAACGGTGCAGCCATAGACGTTCCGTTTTTGTAAGCATAAGTGTTACCGGGAATTGTACTCTTAATATTGCTTCCCGGTGCAAAAATATCTACGTTTTTACTACCGTAACTAGAAAAACTACTCTTTTCGCCGGTTGCTGTATGCGAGCCGACAACAATCATATTGTCTATATCAAATGAAGCGGGGTAGTTTAGGGTTGTATCAACATCACTGTCATTATTCCCGCCAGCGGCAACAAATAAGCCCGGATAATTGTCGATCGCGGTTTTCATTGTTGATTCATTAGAATAATTACCACCACTAAAATTTATGATACTAATTTGTTTTGCCGTATTCCATAAATTTTTTGCATAATTCAATGCATTAACAACGTTGCTTACAGGCCAAGTGCCGTTTGTTGATAATTTGAGTGGTACAAGTGATACCTGCCTACACACTCCAGAAACACCGATACTGTTATTGCTTACAGCACCTATTATGCCTGCAACGTGTGTCCCATGACCGTAAGTATCATTAGTTGATGTTACATTATCAACAAAACTTTTCCCTTCGACTAAATTGTCTATAAGATCGGGATGGTCTGATTCAATACCCGTATCTAAAACCCCTACTCTTACATCGCGTGAGCCTGTAGTAATTCCCCATGTTTCTTCAATATTTATGCCGTACTGACCAATTAAACCCCATTGTTGAGAATAGTATTCGTCATTAACTTCTTCATAAGTATATTGAATATAATTTGGTTCGGCGAACTCTATGCCAACAAAGTTATTCAACGCCTTTACGGCTTTCAGTACCAAAGATTTACTATGTATGGGCAACGTAATTTTTAATATCTGGTGGAAGTTTTGTTCTTCTTCATCCAATTCGTTGTAATAGTTGATATAACTATCCGTGGACAAAGTCAAATCTTCGATTTTAGAAATATTTAACTTCAAGTCTTTGAAAAAGTCTATGGGGATAACTTTATTTATTCCGCCGACTAATTCGTCCATAACGATTAAAATTTCGTTATCCACAAAGTCGTCGGTTATAACTTCTTCGGCTTCGGCGGTTGCTTCTTCATTCGCCGCCTTTGCGGTTTGCATATTCGGTGTAATAATCATTGCAAAAGCAAAAATTACAGAGAGTAATAAGAGTAACAGTTTTTCTTTCGTTTTCTTCATAAATTATTTCCTCCAAACCATAAATTCTTCTTGAGTGTAGTAAAAATTGTAGCCGCCAACTGAGAAGTCGTTTATTACAGCAGCATAACCGAAAGGACCGCACAAAGTTAATACGTAGGCACCGTTATAATTTCCGTAATAGCGATTGATTTTAACTTTTGAGATGTCTTCGGTATTTTCAAGTTTTTCGTTGTAATAAACGTAGTCCGATTTAACGTATCTTTGTATATCAGCAGGAATTGTTTCGGGATTCAACGGTTGAGGAGTGAAGTCCTCCGCTATCTTGTCCTCGTTGTTTTCTCTGCCTCCATTGTTATAATACGCAATGCTTTTCAAATCGTTTTCGGTTATAAAACCTCGGTCAAAGGCTCCTTGCAAGGTGTACAGTTTGCCCATTGGTTGTTTTCTCCAAACCATAAATTCTTCTTGGGTGTAGTAAAATTTATAACCGCTAACCGAAAAATCTTTTATTACAGCGGCATAACCGAAAGGACCGCGTAAAGTTAAAACATAGGTATCGTTATAACTTCCGTAATAGTTGTTGATTCTGACCGACGAGTCCTTTTCGGTGTTTTCAAGTTTATCGTTATAATAAATGTAGTCCGATTTAATATTCTTTTGTATATCGGCGGGGATTGTTTTCGGATTCAACGGCTGCGAAACGAAATCTTCTTCTATTTTATCTTCGTTGTTTTCTCTGCCGCCGTTGTTATAATACGCAATACTTTTCAAATCGTTTTCGGTTATAAAACCCTGATCGTAGGCTTCTTGCAGAGTATAAAATCTGCCGATTGCCTGCCGTTCCGTAGAGGGGTCCTGCGTTTGTGTATTCTTACAACTGCTCACCCCTAAACAGCCGAGAGTTGTAAGAGTTAATAAAATTGCCAAAAGTCTTTTCATTTTTTTCATAGGTTATTTCCTCCAAACGTCTATACCTTTCCAATTGTAAGTAAATTTATATCCCATAATTTCTACTGTCATTATACCCTCGTGGTGCCCATACCCGGGTACGCTATGATCGATTACAACTACATAACATCCATTATAATATCCGTAATATTTCTCTATTTTTATCATAGATTCTTTTGCTTTTTTTGATTCTTTCAAAAAATAGTAAATATAATCCGACTTTATATCATTTTGAATTTTTGCCGGAATTTGCTCGGGGTTTTTCGGTGTCGGAACGTAATCTTCTTCGAATTTATCCGCGTTCGCTTCTCGTCCGCCATGATAAAATGCGATTGCTTTAACGTCTTCCTCGGCTAAAAGTCCTTGTTCACAGGCTTCTTGCAAAGTATAAAATTTGCCTATTGCTTGTCTTTTCTTACAACCGCTCAACCCCAAACAGCCGAGAGTTATAATCGTCAATAAAATTGCCAAAAATCTTTTCATTATTTTTTCCTCCAAACCTTATATTCAGATTGCGTATAGTAAAAAGTATAACCACATACTGAAAAATATCTATCATCGGCAGTATAACTAAAAGGTCCTTGCAAAATAACAATATAACAGTTATTGTATTTTCCGTAATAATATTTAATTTTAACTTCTGACTCTTTCGTTTTATTATCGAGGCTTTCGTTATAATAAATATAGTCCGATTTGATGTTTTTTTGTATATCGGCGGGAATTGTTTTCGGATTCAACGGATCAGGAACGAAGTCTTCTTCTATCTTATTTTCGTTGTTTGCCCTGCCGCCGTTGTTATAATATGCAATGCTTTTCAAATCGTTTTCGCTTAAAAAACCTTGCTCATAGGCTTCTTGCAAAGTATAAAACTTGCCGATAGCCTGTCTTTTCTTACAACCGCTCAAACCCAAACAGCCGAGAGTCGTAAGAGTTAATAGAATTGCCAAAAGTCTTTTCATTTTTATTCCTCCTTTTTATACGAATATTACTGCAAACGGACGTTATGAACGCAAAACGCGACGAACCTACGAAAAATCATAAGCGCGTCGCGTTAATTGTAAAAATTTTCCGTTTGCGACCTTATTGTAACACGGGTCTGACATATTGTCAATACCTGAATTAAAAATTTCACAAAAGAATTTTTAGTACTTATTCGACAAGAGAGTCAAAAATTTAATAGATAAATCTGAAAAACAACGAAAAATACGGGCGAAAACCGAAGTTTTCGCCCGTAAGGCATAGTTTGTTCTTATTTTCAGCCGACTTGCTCGTCGTCCGTATCGTCGGGTACAGACGTCGTCGAGTTGAACTGCGGCGCAAGTTCTTTATACGCCTTAACGCCCGTACCGGCAGGAATAAGTTTACCGATAATGACGTTTTCTTTAAGACCCATAAGCGGGTCGATCTTGTTGTGAATAGCCGCGTCGGTAAGGACTTTGGAAGTTTCCTGGAAGGAAGCCGCCGACAGGAAGGATTCGGTCGCGAGAGCCGCTTTGGTGATACCGAGCAAGATCCTCTTCGACATTGCGGGTCTGCCGCCGTTTTCGAGTACTCTTGCGTTCTCTTCGTCGAGCGTAAGCATATCCACGCATTCGCCCGGAAGGAAACTCGTATCGCCGCCCGCAAGAACTTTGACCTTACGAAGCATCTGATTGACGATGATTTCGACGTGTTTATCGTTAATGTCAACGCCCTGACTGCGGTAAACGGACTGAACTTCTCTTAAAATATAATCCTGAACGGCTTTGAAACCCCTGGTTTTAAGAATAGTCTGCGGGTTGACTGAGCCGCCCGTCAATACGGTGCCGGACTCTACTTCGTCGCCGCTCTTCACGCGGAGATCCGCGCTGAACGGAATGACGTAGTCTTTCGAAGTCCCGTCCTTTTCGCTCTTGACCGTAACGTGTCTTACGCCGTCTTTTTCGCTGACGGTAACGACGCCTTCGTGATCGCAGACGATTGCTTCGCCCTTCGGTTTTCTTGCTTCGAACAATTCTTCTACACGCGGAAGACCTTGGGTTATATCGCCCGTAGACGCTATACCGCCCGTGTGGAAGGTTCTCATCGTCAACTGCGTACCGGGTTCGCCGATGGACTGCGCCGCGATGATACCTACCGCTTCGCCGACCTGAACGGGAAGCGAGTTACTCATGTTCTTACCGTAGCACTTGGCGCAAACGCCGTACTTCGATTTACAGGTAAATACGCTTCTGATAACGACTTTTTCGATACCGGCTTTGCAGATCTGTTTAGCCTTATCTTCGGTTATCATTACGTTTGCGGGAACGATAACTTCGCCCGTGGTCGGGTCTACGATATCTTTCGGGCTGAAACGACCGTTGATACGATCTTCGAGGCTTTCGATAATCTCGCCTTTAAGACCCTTGATCGCTTCGATTTCCATACCCTTTTCGTCGCCGCAGTCTTCGTCCCTTATAATTACGTTATGCGAAACGTCTACGAGCCTACGGGTAAGGTAACCGGAGTCTGCCGTCTTCAACGCCGTATCGGCAAGACCTTTACGTCCGCCGTGCGAAGAAATGAAGTATTCGAGAACCGAAAGACCTTCACGGAAGCAGGACTTAACGGGAATTTCGATGATTTTACCGTTGGGGTTGGTCATAAGACCGCGCATACCCGCAAGTTGTTTAATCTGGTCGATAGAACCACGCGCGCCGGAGTCTGCCATCATCCAGATGGGGTTGAACTTACGGAGCGTAAGTTTGAGTTCTTCGGAAACGTCCGCGGTCGCTTTCGTCCATACGTCGACGGTCGCTTTATAGCGTTCGTCGTCGGTCATGATACCGCGTTTATATTTCTTTTCGATACGAATGACTTCTTCGCTCGCCTTGTCGATAATTTCTTTCTTCTCGGCGGGAACCTGCATATCGAATACCGAAGTGGTGATAGCGGCAACCGTGGAATACTTATAACCGAGCGACTTGATGTAGTCGAGCGTATCCGCCGCGCATACCGACCCGCGCGATTTGAAGCAGGCGTCTACTATCTTTTTGAGTTGGCTCTTGCCGACGAGGAAGTTGATTACGAACTGAAGATAACTGTCTTTGTCTTCGGGATTTCTTTCCGTAAAGCCTTTGCCTTCGATATCCTGCGGAATCTGTTGGTTGAATATGATTCTGCCTGCGGTCGTCTTGATGATACCCGTATGCGTCGTGCCGTCGGGCAGGAATACTTTACGACGAACGTAGATTTCGTCCTGACACCAGAGTTGTTTGGTCTGATAAGCCATCAACGCTTCGTCTACGGAAGCGTATACGTCGGGTTCGTAACGGTTGATAACGATTCGTTCGGCGTGTTCGTCGCCCGCCTTCGTTATCGCGCAACTTACGATTACGTTTTTGACGACTCTTACGTTTCTCGCGTACAGACCGTCTTTATCCGCTTCGGCAACGACTACCTTTTCTTCGATTTTTTCGTCGGACGGAAGGTACTTCATGTTCTTCTCGTCGTAGAAGCAACCGTCGTCGCCAAGGACGTATTCGTTATCTTTTTCGTCGTAATACTTGCCCTCTTCTCTGCGGGTAATGGTAAGGTAATAGCAACCGAGTACCATATCCTGCGAGGGCGACATGACGGGTTTACCGTCGGAAAGTTTCAGAATGTTGTTGGATGCGAGCATCAAAAATCTCGCTTCCGCCTGCGCTTCTATCGAAAGGGGAACGTGAACTGCCATCTGGTCGCCGTCGAAGTCGGCGTTGAACGCGCCGCATACGAGCGGGTGAAGTTTGATTGCTCTGCCTTCGATAAGAACGGGCTCGAACGCCTGAATCGACAATCTGTGAAGCGTCGGCGCGCGGTTCAAAAGCACGGGATAATCTTTGATTACGTCTTCGAGAATATCCCATACTTCGGGTTTCATTCTCTCGACCGTTCTCTTCGCGCTCTTTATGTTATGGCACTTATTCTGCTCTACGAGTTTCTTCATTACGTAGGGCTTGAAAAGTTCGATAGCCATTTCTTTGGGAAGACCGCACTGATAGAGTTTAAGTTCGGGACCTACGACGATAACCGAACGACCGGAATAGTCTACTCGTTTACCGAGAAGGTTCTGACGGAAACGGCCCTGTTTACCGCGGAGAATAGCAGACAAAGATTTGAGATCTCTGTTGCCCGCGCCGGAAACGGCTTTGCCTCTGCGGCCGTTGTCGATAAGCGCGTCTACGGCGTCCTGAAGCATTCTCTTTTCGTTTCTGATAATTATTTCGGGCGCGCCGTACTCTATGAGTTTTTTAAGACGGTTGTTTCTGTTGATAACCCTTCTGTAAAGGTCGTTCAAATCGGACGTGGCAAATCTGCCGCCGTCGAGTTGAATCATAGGACGAAGATCGGGCGGAATTACGGGAATTACGTCGAGTATCATCCATTCGGGGCGGCTTCCGCTCTTGCGGAACGCTTCGACGATATCCAACCTCTTGATAGCCTTCTGGCTCTTCTGACTGTCGGGATTGTCTTCGATAATCGCCCTTAATTCTTTGCTTTCCTTTTCGAGGTCGACAGCCATAAGAAGTTCTTTGATCGCTTCCGCGCCCATGCCGACCTTAAAGGCGTTTTCGCCGTATTTTTCTACGGCTTCTCTGTATTCTCTGTCGTTGATGACCTGCTTATATTCGAGTTCGGTTACGCCCGGATCGAGTACTACGTAGCAGGCGAAGTATATAACCTGTTCGAGTTGCTTGGGGGGCATATCGATCATAAGACCGATACGCGAAGGAACGCCCTTGAAGTACCATATGTGGGATACGGGAGCGGCGAGTTCGATATGACCCATTCTCTCCCTTCTTACCTTGGCTTTGGTAACTTCGACGCCGCACTTTTCGCAGACTATACCTTTATATCTGATTCTCTTATACTTACCGCAATGACATTCCCAGTCCTTCATAGGGCCAAAAATTCTTTCGCAGTACAAACCGTCTTTTTCGGGTTTTTGCGTGCGGTAGTTAATGGTTTCGGGACGGGTAACTTCGCCGTAAGACCATTCTCTGATCTTTTCGGGCGAGGCTACGCTTATCTGTATCGAATTGAAATTGTTAAGTTCAAACATTTCTTACCTCCGCTTAAATATCGTCGTCCGAGTCTAAATCGTCGAGATCGTCGTAATCGTCGAACAAGTCGCTCGATTTGAAATCTTCGTCGTCCGCCGCGGGAGCGATAGTGTCGAGATCGTCGAAGAGAAGGTTTTCGTCGTCCTCTTCTTCCGCCGCCTCGTGTTCTTCGTCCTTGCCGAGATCGAGATCGACGTAGTCGTAACGTTCTTTCTCTCTTTCGCCGAGATTGACGTCGTCGGCGTCTTCGGTAAGGTCTTTAAGATTGATTTCTTCGTGGTTTTCGGTAAGCACTTTCATATCGAGAGCAAGCGATTGCAACTCTTTAAGAAGAACTTTGAAGGATTCGGGGATACCCGGTTCGGAAATGTCGTTGCCCTTTACGATCGATTCGTAGGTCTTTACCCTGCCGACGACGTCGTCGGATTTGACCGTAAGAATTTCCTGCAAAATGTGCGACGCGCCGTACGCTTCGAGCGCCCAGACTTCCATTTCGCCGAAACGCTGTCCGCCGAATTGGGCTTTACCGCCGAGAGGTTGTTGCGTTACCACCGAGTACGGTCCTACCGAACGGGCGTGGATCTTATCGTCTACGAGGTGGTGCAACTTAATCATATACATGTAACCGACGGTTACTCTGTGTTCGAACGGTTCGCCCGTTCTTCCGTCGTAAAGTTGAATCTTGCCGTCTACTTCGCCGTAGGGGTTGACGAAGTGATTTTCGCGGAGAAGTTCTCTTATATCGGTTTCGCTCGCGCCGTCGAATACGGGGGTAGCGATCTTCCAGCCGAGTTGCTTGCATACGAGCGAAAGGTGTACTTCGAGTACCTGACCGATGTTCATACGCGAGGGAACGCCCAGCGGGTTAAGAACGATCTGGAGCGGCGTACCGTCTGCCATGAACGGCATATCCGCTTCGGGAAGTATTCTCGAAACGACGCCCTTGTTACCGTAACGTCCCGCCATCTTATCGCCGACGGAAATCTTTCTCTTCTGCGCGATGTAAACTCTTATAAGTTTGTTTACGCCGGGAGAAAGTTCGTCTTTGTTGGCCCTCGTGAACCTCTTTACGTCTACGACTATACCGCCTTCGCCGTGAGGAACGCGGAGCGAGGAATCTCTTACTTCTCTCGCCTTATCGCCGAAGATTGCCCTTAAAAGCCTTTCTTCGGGCGTGAGTTCGGTTTCTCCCTTCGGGGTAACCTTTCCTACGAGAATATCGCCGCTGGTAACTTCCGCGCCTATTCTTATGATACCTTCTTCGTCGAGGTCTTTAAGCGCGTCGTCGCCGACGTTGGGAATATCTCTCGTAATTTCTTCGTCGCCGAGTCTGGTTTCGCGACACTCTATTTCGTGTTCTTCTATGTGGATAGAAGTGAAAAGGTCGTTCTGAACGAGTTTTTCTGAGAGAAGTATAGCGTCTTCGTAGTTATAACCTTCCCACGTCATGAAGCCTATGAGAATGTTTCTGCCGAGCGCGAGTTCGCCGTCGCACGTCGCGGGACCGTCGGCGAGAATGTCGCCTTTCTTTACCTTATCGCCCGTGCTTACGATGGGATGCTGGTTAAGACACGTACCCTGGTTGGAACGCGTGAATTTTTTAAGATTGTAAACCCTGTCGGATCCGAGCGCGGTGCCGTCGTCTTCGGTAACGATTATCTCGCTGCCCGAAACGTATTTGACCGTGCCCGCCTCTTTCGCGATGACGAGAACGCCCGAATCGTAAGCGATTTTCGCTTCGATACCCGTACCTACGATAGGAGTTTCGGGTTTGAGAAGCGGAACTGCCTGACGTTGCATGTTAGAGCCCATGAGCGCGCGGTTCGTATCGCAGTTTTCAAGGAAAGGAATAAGCGCGGTGGCGACCGAAACGAGTTGCTTCGGCGATACGTCAACGTAGTCGATTTCTTCTCTCGGAAGTTCGGTGATTTCGTCCCTTCTTCTGCAAGCGACACGCGCGTTCAGGAATCTGCCCTCTTCGTCGAGCGGTTCGTTTGCCTGCGCGATTACGAAAGCGTCTTCTTCGTCGGCGGTAAGGTAATCTACTATATCCGTAACCTTGCCCGTCGCTTTATCTACTCTTCTGTAAGCCGATTCGATAAATCCGTATTCGTTTACTTTGGCGTAAGCCGAAAGCGAAGTGATAAGACCGATGTTCTGACCTTCGGGGGTTTCTATCGGACACATACGTCCGTAGTGAGTATAGTGAACGTCGCGGACTTCGAAAGTGGCGCGTTCTCTGTTCAAGCCGCCCGGCCCCAACGCGGAAAGTTTACGTTTATGCGTAAGTTCGGCGATCGGGTTCGTCTGATCCATGAATTGAGAAAGTTGCGACGATCCGAAAAACTCTTTGATCGCGCTCGATACGGGACGCACGTTTACGAGTCCCGTCGGCGATACGTCTTTGGGATCCTGCGTGGACATTCTCTCTTTGATAACCCTTTCGAGTCTTGAAATACCGATTCTGAACTGATTCTGAAGAAGTTCGCCTACCGAGCGTACTCTTCTGTTGCCGAGGTGGTCGATATTGTCTACCGTGCCGATACCGTAGTTAAGGTCGAGGTTAAGAGAAACGGTTGCGACGATATCGTCTACCGTGATATGTTTATGGTTGAGTTTGTCGAGAGCGAGTTTGACGTTCTTCTTCTGCTCCGCGGTGAGTTTTTCGGGAACTTCGCCGCCGAGAATATCGAACAACTGACCGCAGGAGTAAACGAACTTTCTGCGAAGTTCTCTTCTCTTTTCGGCGTTCTTCTTGTCTTCGGGTTTGAGTTCCGCTCCGTCTTCCGCGACGACTTCGGACATATAGAATACGTTATTGATTTCTTCTACGTGTCTGTCGGCGACGTCTTCGACCGTGCTGCCTTTGAGTTCTTCCGCCAAAGACTTTTCAAACCTGAAATTGGGATAATGTATGTTTTCGGTAAGACCGAAGATATGGTGATCAAGCCCCGTAATCGCCTTGAACTCGACTACGTTGTTGGCAATAATCTTATGCGGACCCGCTTCGGTCGCGACCATAATTTCGTTTATGCCGCTGTTTTGTATAAGTTTCGCGGCTTCGGCGGATATGACTTCGCCTTTCGCGGCGAGCAGTTCGCCGTCTTCGTTTACTATATCTTCGTAAGCGGTGCAACCTACCGCCCTTGCGCCCATGTTGAGGCGTTTGTTGAACTTATATCTGCCGACTTTCGCGCAGTCGTAACGGCGCGGATCGTAGAAGAGATTTCTCAGTTGGATTCTTACGGCTTCGCCGGTGGGGACTTCGCCGGGACGGATACGTCTGTAAAGTTCGTACAAACCGCCCTCTTCGGTGCAGTCGGTATCTTTCGCCATCGTCGCTTTTATCATAGCGTCGTCGCCGAAAATCGCCGTGATTTCTTCGTTCGTACCGAAGCCGAGCGCGCGCAAAAGCAAGGACGCCGTAAGTTTACGCGTTCTGTCTACTTTTACCCAAAGCACGTTATCCGCGTCCTGTTCGAATTCGAGCCACGCGCCTCTGTTGGGGATAACCGTCGTCTGATAGAGTTTTTTACCCGACTTGGAATATTCGAAACCGTTATACACGCCGGGGGAACGAACGAGTTGCGAAACGATAACGCGTTCCGCGCCGTTGATGATGAACGAACCGTTGTCGGTCATCTTCGGAAGTTCGCCCATGAAAACGTCCTGATCGATGATTTCGCCCGTAACCTTATTGACAAGCCTTACTTTTACCTTTAACTGAACGGCGTACGTGGCGTCGCGGTCGCGACATTCCTTTTCGTCGTACTTGGGTTTGTCCGCAAGAGAGTGGTCGAGAAAGTAGAGTTCGAAACGATCCGAATAGTCGGTAATCGGCGAATAATCTTCGAAAACTTCGCTGATCCCTTCTTCGATGAAACTCTTGTAAGAATCGCGTTGAATCTCGATAAGATAGGGCATCGGCTGCACTTCTTCGATCTTCGCAAACGTTCTTCTCTCGACGTTGCCGAACCTTCTGATAGGTAAATTGCGCGTCATTAAAATCTCTCCTTTGATTTTTATTGCAAATTGTCTTGATTTAATTTTCGTTTAGGTGTATAATCGTACCGTCAACGATAAGAAAATCTTGCGTTTCGTTACGCGATTTTTACTAAAAAAAGTCAAAAAGGCGTAAAAAGACGCTATTATAGATTTTATAGCATTATGAGATTATAGGGCAAAATCCACAATCTGTCAAGCGTTTTGAGCGTTTTTTATAAAATTACTAAAAAAATCGGTGATTTTTTATGAGAATAGACAAATTTCTGAAAGTTTCGCGGCTGCTTAAACGCCGCACCGTAGCCAACGAAGCCGTCAAAGGCGGCAGAGTAATGGTCGGCGGAAGAGAAGTAAAACCCGCCTATCAACTTAAAATCGGCGACGAAGTGGAAATTCGTTTCGGCGACGAAACGGTAAAATTCCGCGTTTTATCGCTTCATCCCGTCGTTAAAAAAGACGACGCATCTTCGCTTTACGAGATAATACAATGACTTCGGCTGTACTCGTATGCGCGGGCAAAGGCGAACGCGCGAATTTCGGATTCAATAAACTGCTTAAAGAAATCGACGGCGTACCCGTTTTTCAAAAGACCCTTTACGCGTTTTCTTCTCACCCCTTAATCGACGAGATAATCGTCGTATGCTCGGAAGAAGACGAAGCGGCTTTTAAGGCGATTGCCGAAAAACTCGGCGCGGAAGTAAAATTCGTCCGCGGCGGGAAAGACCGTCCGGCTTCGGTTGAAAACGGAGTAAACGCGGCAGGCGGCGATACGGTCGTCGTGCACGACGGGGCTCGACCTTTCGTTTCGGCGAAAATAATTACGGACTGCGTGAACTCGGCGATAGAGTTCGGTTCGGGCGTGGCATGCGTACCCGCGACCGACACCACGGCGAAAATCGCCTACGACGGCGAAGACGAATATATAGTTTCCGCTGCGCGCGATAATATATATAAGGTCCAGACGCCGCAGGCGTTTAACAAAAAATTACTTCTGAAAGCCTTTTCGCTTAAAACCGGCGACGAAGTATTTACGGACGAATCGGGGCTGTTTGCGAAATATATCGGGCGATGCAGAGCGGTAAACGGTAACGAACGAAACCGTAAACTTACTACGGCGGAAGATTTTGCCCCGGGCGAAAATCTGCGCGCGGGGGTGGGTTTCGACCTGCACAGACTCGTTGCGGGCAGAAAACTCGTACTCGGCGGAATAGAAATCCCGAACGACAAAGGCTTACTCGGACACAGCGACGCGGACGTGCTTCTGCACGCGGTTTCGGACGCGCTTTTGTCTTCTGCGTCGCTGGGCGATATAGGAAAACACTTCCCCGACACCGACGAAAAGTATAAAGGCGTTTCGAGCGTTATATTATTCGATAAGGTAAAAGAAATGCTCGATGAAAACGGATATAAAATAGTAAACGTAAGCGCGGTAATAATGGCGCAAAAACCGAAGTTATCGCCGTTCGTAAAAGCGATGACGGAAAATCTCGCTTCGCTTTGCGGCGTAACGCCCGACCGCGTAGGAATAACCTGCACCACTCTCGAAGGAATAGGAACGATAGGCAGAGAAGAAGGTATCGCCGTATCCGCCTACTGTTTAACGGAGAAAATCACCCGATAAATCCGCAACGACAGGTTAAAAGTGTCATTCTGAACGCAGTGAAGAATCTCCCGGAAGGGTGGTTTACCGCGGAGTATATATTACGGTAAAATCAAGTCCGACGGTTCTGCCTTTCCAGGCGATGTTTCGCTTAACGCTCAACATGACAAGTGTCATTCTGAACGTAGTGAAGAAT
>SAMEA104315429__coassemble_1120_pt1 | contig 13954 bp, 8 predicted proteins | sample SAMEA104315429__metabat2_high_PE_007 | metagenome-assembled genome bin SAMEA104315429 (sample SAMEA104315429) | gut metagenome | biome: Monkey gut; feature: monkey-associated habitat; material: faeces | place: China | collected 2013 | reverse complement strand
CGACTGCGTGTATAAAACGACTATTCTCGGCGCGAAATTCTCTTTGAGCATAAAAGCCGACGTTTACGGAAAGCCATCGGCGAAAATTACCGTCAAGGCTCAATCGGTCAAGACCGCGCTTAAACTCCGTATTCCCGACTGGATGGAAAATCTGAAAATAACCGTCGACGACGACGAAGTTCCCGTAACGACCGAAAACGGCTATCTGACGATAGACAAAGTATGGACGAACGAATCGATCGTTTTATCATACAAAACGCCCGTAAAAGCGGTGGTTTTGAACGATAAAGTCGCGTTTACGAGAGGCCCGATAACTCTTTGCCGCGACGAGCGTTTCGGCGAAGACATGAGCCTTCCGATTTCGGTCAAGATTAAAAAAGACGGAACGGTTCCGTCGGCGAAAGTCGTTAAAAACGAATTTTTCGACGGTAATCTCGCGGTTAAAATACCCACGACGGACGGCGGCGAAATCACTCTTACTGACTACTCGCAGGCGGGCAAGAACTACGACTGCGACAACTGCACGATTTCCGTCTGGAACGAAATTAAAAAATAATTGTCGTTTATCGACGATGCTTTACTTTTCGTATGATAATAACAGGCTTCCCCGAAGCGGGAAAGCCTGTTTTTGCACCAATAGCACTGTTTTATTACGTGTCATGTTGTCATTGCGAACGAAGTGAAGCAACCTTAGGCAGAGCCTCAGAATGACACTTTTTCAACCAGTCATCGCGAGCGTGGCGTGGCGATCCCCGCAATAGAAGTCGGAGCGGCTGAAACAATATATCCCGACTTTACGAAGCGAAGGCTTTCGCCACGTCGAAAATCTTGCGCTGACCCGTTACGTTGGGGTGAATACCGTCTTGACAAATCAGACTTTCAAACTCGTTCGTGTTCAGAAATTCCCGACGAAGATCGATGACTTCCGCGCCCGACGAAAAGGCGTTTTTAAGAATTTCGTTGTTGAACATTTCCTGATGACGGTGTATAGTATTAACGTCGCCACGGAAATATTCAAGCACTTTTTCGCCGTCGGTAATTTTGGATATAACGTTGTAGAAATATCTCTCGCTGCTTATCGGAACTATCGTACATACGACCGTCTCGACGCCTGCACTGCTTAAATCTTTCAATAACTTCGCGTAGGCGAGAGAAAATTCTTCGATTTTGGTTTTGGGGTAATGATTTTCATTCGGAGCGTCCGCGACCGCTTTCCAGTCGAAATCCGCGTCGTTTCCGCCGAGTTCGATAACGGCGATATTGCGCATGCTTTGGTCAAGCCCCGCGATGTATTTTTCGATTACTCCTTTATCCAGAAGCCTTTTAAGCGACTGCCCGTACCCCGAACGATTATCTATTTCAACGCCTTTCCAGTCTTCGAACAATCTTACCGCGTTATCCTTTATAACTTCTATCTTTCCGCCGTCGGTGAACACTCCTTTACCTATCGAATCGCCGAACACCGTTATCTTCTTTTCTTTATTCATTATAGCAGTCTCCTTTCCGTTTTCGCGAAACGGTTTTTCGTCTATACCCGTATTTTACCCAAATCGGCGTAAAATTACAACCTACTCTTGCGTAAGGTCTCTATAATGAAATTTTCTTTAACGTAGAGCGGAAAAATCGCTTTCTACACCCCCGAAAATTGACTCTACCCGCAGTAGAAACGCGGTAAATTTATCGTGTTTTCACCTAAATTCGCCCTTTTTCGTTTGATTTTTGTCCTTTATTGTGCTAAAATAAGGTTAATCGTATGCCAGCCAAGAATAATACAAACCCCGCCAAAACGCCGATATTTCCGTGCTTTTAGGCAAATCCGACTTCGCCCGTACGGCGAGTACGAACAAAGCCGTCTTCACCAAAAATCATCGAAAATAGCGGTGTTTTGGTTGCGAGCAAGTCTTGCGTCGCGTTTTTAGGGTAAGACGCGGCGCGCGAACGCCTTAATATACAAATATAAGACGGTCGCGGAACAATGTATTAGTCTGAAAACACGGCGCAAGACCGAGGTTCGTATTATTCTTGGCTGGCATAAGTTCTTTCACGGAGATTTGAAATGCAGGACGTTAAAGTCGTATTTGCTCAAAACTTAATATCTTTGAGAAAACAAATGAAGTTGACGCAGCTCGAACTCGCCGAAAAGATAAACTATTCCGATAAAGCGGTTTCGAAATGGGAACGCGGAGAGTCTATACCCGACGTTACGGTACTTATGACGATCGCTTCGCTGTTCGGCGTAACGCTCGACTTTTTGGTAACCGAACACGCCGAACCCGAAATCGTAGCCGAGCAGACTTCTTACGCGAAAGCGGTAAAAAAACGCAACCGTATGCTCGTTGCGGCAATCACGTTTTTCGCGATAGCGGCGTTGGAAACCGTCGTGTTTGCGATACTTCAATCGGTTATCGGGGGCTTGGGTAAAAATCTTTTGTATTGTTACGTTTATCCCATTCCCGTGGCGGCGATAGTCGCCATAGTTTTCACAAGCCTTTGGGCGCGCCCGTCGCTTCGATTCTGGTCGGTAACGCTGCTTATAGTTTCGCTTATTTTAGTTTTTAATACCGTGGCAGGTAGCGGGGACGTTTTTCCCGTGGGTATTTTTAATCATTATCCCCGCGGAACTCGTTACCATGTTGAGTTTCAAAATCATCAGAATAAAAAAATAATCAAAACAACTCTTACAAGCCGCGTGGCGGGGAAATTCGTATTTCCCCGCCACGCGTTCGTTTTTAATATTATTTTTTAACCTTTATATCCCCAAACAACGGGATAATCTCTGTTCTGCCCGCCGTTCCAACCGTCTTCCCAAGACGAAGTTTTTTCGCTTTCTTCGATTTCGCAATAAATAGTAAAATCTTCCGCGCAATCGTCAAAAGCATTATATCCTACCGACGTAACGTTTTTAGGTATAACTACCTTTTTTAACGATTGTGAACCCGAAATCCAAAACGCGGGGATTGCCTGAACGTTTTTACCTATAATTACGTTTTCAAGTTTTTCACAGCCAGTAAAACAAGAATAATCAGCACCAACAACATAACAGCGCGTCGCATTCCAATATACGGTAGTTAAATCTTCACACCCCATAAAAGCACACCAAAGAACATACCTTATAGTGTCCGGTATGGTTATTTCTTTAACACCCTTCCCCGAAAAAGCACCCCTGCCGAGAGTGATTACGCTTCCGTCGGAAGGAATTACAGCATTTTTGCACGCCAAGACCAGAACTTTAGTTCTGTCCGGTATTGGAGAAAGATTGTTTGGACAAATCAAACAATTATTTTTGACGTAATAATTTTTATTGTTTTTATCGACGGTTATAGAAGTAAGGTTATCGAAAAATACAAATCCTTCGATATATTCAAGGTTGGCGGGTATACTTATCGCCGTTACGTTTTGACAATACGCAAATTGTTCGATTTCTTTCACGGGTAAACCGTTATACGTATTAGGAATAACGAGTTTACCCGAAAGCGTAACGTCTTCTTTTTGACATACTCTGTAATGCGATTCCGAACAACTAATACGACACCCTTCGTCGCGATTTCCGTCGCACAACACGAAATCGAGCGACGAAAGCGGAACGGTTTTTTCGTTCGTGGTTTTGTTTTTCGAGTTTGTACAGCCCGAAAAAACGGTAAGACTTAACGACGAAAGCGTTAAAATCAAAGCAGTTAAAACGTTTGTTACTAATTTTTTCATAAGTTATCTCCTTATAAATTTATTTTTTATTCATTTTCCAATTTCGAAACACTTTAATTTTCTATCATAATAACACCATCGCTACATACTACTTGCGTAATTTGTGTTAATCTGCCTAATCCATTTATTTTTATGGCAGTCCACTGCTCCATCGTCCCTAAATAGTTAATGGTTTTAAGGTTGGAACAAAAGTCAAAAACTGCCGGTTCCAGAAGGACTACGCTTTGGGGAATAATAATGTTTGTCAAATTTTCACATTGGCTGAATGCCCCGTAGCCGATAGAAACGACTCCTTCAGGGATAGTAATTTCTGTAAGTTCAATGCAATGATAGAAAGCCATAGCCCCAATATATGTTACGCTGTTCGGAATAGTAACGCCTTTAAGTTTCAAATTCCAACTGAACGCTTCTCCGACTATACCTACCGTACCTTCCCTTATTATCACGTTTCCGTCTTCGGGTAAATCGCCCTTGTATTTATAAAAAAAGTCATTGATATAAACCGCTCCGTCGGGTTGATTATTGTACCATGCCGTATTTTCAAACGCCCAAGACCCGATAAACGTTATCGTATCGGGCACGTTTACGATTGAAAGGTTATTGCTCAATGCAAATGCCAGATCTCCGATTGCCGTAACTGTTCCGTCGTCGGGAATTACGCTTTTCTCACACCCTAAAACAAGCGTTTTACTTTCCGTTTCTATAAGACAATTATTTACGCTATGATATTTCCCTCCGCCATCAGGAACGTTTATATTTTTAATTCCGTTACAACCTTCAAACGCCTCATAAAAACCATAAATACCGATTTCAACATTACTCGAAATAACCAAATCCGTAAGGTCAACGCACCCCTTAAAAGCACGCGATCCAATTATTATGCCTGCGCCTATGTTTACGCTTTTAAGATTTTCGCAATCCTCAAACGCTTCATTGAGATAAATAGCCCCTTCTTTAATTGCAACGTCGGAAAGTTTATCGCAGTAAGCAAAGGCTTCATAGCCTAAAGAAATCACATTACCCGGTATCGTTACGCTTGTAAGTTCTTCGGAACTCCAAAAAGCACGCTCTCCGATAACGGCGACACTGTTTGGAAGAATTAAATTTGTAAAACCCCCACAACCGCCAAACGCCCCATCCCCGATAAAAATTACGTTATCGGGCATTGTCATGTTTTTAAGATTCTTACAATCGGCAAACGCATAGTTCCCGATATACGTTATGTTTTGGGGTATGGTAACGCTTACGAGGTCATTGCACTCGTAAAATGCAGAGTCATAAATACATTTAGCGCGACTATGTATAACACAGGACTGAATCTCTTTATTTTTTGCGGCAAACGCAACGACGTATGGATTCGTCCTACTACCGAGATAATAAGCATTGTCGTATTCGGCAAACTTTAATTTATCGCAATCGGCGAACGCGTCGCCACATATATATTCTATACTATCGGGAACGGTTAAGTTTGTAAGTTCGTTTTGTCCGCTGAAAGCACCGTCGTATATAACCTTTGTTCCTCTATGAATATCGCAAGATGTCATACCGGAATTTTCAGCCTTTATAAGTATCACGTATGGATTCTTCTTATTTCCCAAATAACTTACACCGTCATATTTGTTGAATGTCAAGTTGTCGCAACCCTTAAACGATTCGATACCCACATAAACTACACTATCAGGAACAGATAGTCTTATCAGACTTTTGCAATTCTCAAACGCATAGTTACCAATGTATTTTACCGTATTCGGAATAATGATGTTCGTTACGTCGTCAGAGTAAAAAGCACTGTCTTCAATCATTGTTACGTAATGCTTGCCATTAACACCGTCGTCATACGATTTAGGTATTACGATTTCTTTATCCGATGCCGAACCGATATCAACCAAAGCGTAACTATTCGTTCCTCTGTTATAGAAATATTCCATTCCTATCGTCGCAACAGTATTATCGTTGTTCGCAGTTTTATTCTTCGAGTTTGTACAACCCCAAAAAACGGTAAGACTTAACGACGAAAGCGTTAAAATCAAAGCAGTCAAAAAAATTGTCAATAATTTTTTCATAAATTTTCTCCTTTTTCACCATTATAACATTGCGCCGTTAATTTGTCAACGGTTTAACGCTATGTAATTAGCGGTAAAATGTTATATACTATGCAAAAAGCAAGGTAGAAATATGGATATTGTTGCTAAAATCGACGCTTTGAGAAAAGAGCGCGGTTGGTCGGTAAATAAACTCGCAACCGAGGCAATGCTCACTCAAAGTACGGTCGCGAATATGTTTTCAAGCGGAGCAGAGCCCAAAATATCCACTCTTAAAGCCATTTGCGACGCTTTTGATATTACTCTCGCGCAATTTTTCAGCGAAATCGAAGATGAAAACGACGGTAATTTCGATATAGCCAAAGAATATCGAAAACTTTCCAAACGAGATAAAGCAATCGTAGAGACGATAGTTATCGCCATGCAAAACTAACGTTGCGCCGTTTACGGATATTTTACGGCAATAAATTATTTACAGAAACTTAACGCCGAAATTCGTTTTTAACGTATACGAATTTCGGCGTTTTTATTACTTTTTTTGCGGAATTTACACTAAAACCGTTGACATCGAACGTGAAAGATAATATCATTAAATGTGAATTTTTATCTTTGAATTTTTGTTATAATTTTTTAGACTATGAAGACGACGAAAGAAAATATTCACGAAAATCACAGGTCGAGAATGCGGGAAAGATTCGTAAAATCTCCCGATTCGCTTTCTAATCACGAACTTTTGGAATTGGCTCTTTTTTACGCTGTTCCGAGGGTAAACGTCAACCCGCTCGCCCACACTCTGATCAATAAATACGGCTCTTTATCCGCCGTTATCCACACCCCCGCAGAGGACTTGAAAAAGATTGACGGCGTAGGCGATTCGGTCGCGGTTTATCTCAATATGCTCGGCAAAATCACCGACACCGCGCAGGAAGAAAAGTTCAATAACCTGAAATTTTACAACTACGCCGAAGTTAAAAATTACGTCGTGAAACACTATTCGTATTACCAGAGCGAAGTCTTTACCGTCTTTCTTCTCGACTCCAAAGCGCGCATTATCGGCAGAGAATCTTTTACGCAGAACGATCCGAGCGGCGTAACGCTTCCTTTTGAAAATTTTATTCGCACTCTTTCCGTAAAAAACGTAAAATCCATAGTCGTGGCGCATAACCATCCGAGCGGAATCTGTCTGCCGTCCGCGCGCGACGATTCGGCAACCGCGCAGATAGCGTTAATCTGCAAACTATCGGGAATCGACTTATACGACCACGTTATAATCGGCGACGGCGACGCTTACAGTTATAGTTATTCGGGCAGGCTCAACGAAATAAAGAACGATTTCGAGGGGTTTAAGAGATGAAGCGCGGAATAATCGTAATAAACGCGTTCGACGCTTCGCCCGCTTATCTTTACCAGTCCGCAAGGCTTAAAGAAGAGTTCGATTTACTCGGAGCAGACGTAACGATATATAAAAACGACGATTTCGGATTATCGACGGACGAAAACGGTATACGGTTGCCTTTTAACGACGTCGATTTCGCGATTTATCTCGACAAGGACAAATATCTGCTCGAAGCGTTGACTTTATCGGGCATCAAAGTTTTCAACACCCGCGAAGCGATAGAGAATTGCGACGACAAAGTTTTAACCTATCTCGCGCTTGCAAAGGCGAATATTCCCACTCCCGCAACGTACCCCGCGCCGCTGTGTTACAAGCCCGGTTCGACGGTTCCGAAAGCGGCGTTATACCGAATAGCGACGGAATTGTCTTTCCCGATAATCGTAAAAGAATCGTTCGGTTCGCTCGGTAAAGGGGTATATCTCGCGAAAGACGAAGAAGAACTCGAAACTCTCGCAAATCGCCTTATAGACCGTCCTCATCTGTTTCAGAAGTTCGTATCGACCAGTTACGGCAAAGACGTAAGAGTAATCGTTATAGGCGGCGAAGTCGTCGGCGGAATGATTCGGCAATCGGAAAACGATTTCAGGTCGAACGTAGCGGCGGGCGGAAGAGCCGAAAAATACGGGTTGTCGGACGGAATCAAAGAAATCGCTCTTAAAGCGCATAAGGCGTTGGGGCTTGACTATTCCGGCGTAGATATTTTATTCGGCGAAAACGGGCAACCGATCGTATGCGAAGTAAACAGCAACGCGTTTTTCAGGTCTTTCGAAGCCGTTACGTATATCAACGTTGCCCGCAGATACGCCGAATACGTTCTTTCAAAAATATAGAGATTATACCGAATTCACGTAGCATTACTATACATTTTGAACGCAATAAAACATAACGCAAGCAAAATAACCAAAGTCGGTGGAGTTTTATGTAAAAACTCCACCGACTTTTTTGTTTTTGCGTGAATAAACGTTGCATATTCGGTAAAAATGTGTTAAAATATCCACGCGACATAAACTGAATATTTTTCGGACTAATTCAAGACGGTACATATTCTTCGGTAGAAGTGTATCTTTTTTCGCATTACATATACGTTTTGATTTAGTTCTGTATGTTTGTGTCGCAGCAAGCGAAACGGTGCATTTTCTACGATGCGTCATTTCGTTTGAGGTGGCGCATTTTTGTTTTTCGGGAGGAATATAAAATGAAAAAACTCATACTTTCGGCGTTATCTTTAACGTTTATCCTATCCGCCGCGTTTTTCGCAAGCGGTTGCAGTAAAAAACACGAACACAAGTATACGGTTACGGTTATCGAACCGACTTGTTCGTCGCAAGGTTATACCGAACACGTCTGTTCGTGCGGCAAAAAGTACGAAGATAATTTCGTAGAACCGATCGACCATACGCAAGGCTCGCCGACGTATACGGCTACGGTGAACGCCGCCGACGCTACGAAAGGCGTTTTACGCAAAATTACGTCATGCAAATTCTGTTCTACGGTTTTAAGCGAAAAGGATTATAATATTTCGCTGCCCGAACTCACGTTTTCTTACGACGGCAAACCGCACGAAAGTAAAATAGCGGGCGATAAATTGCCCGACGGAATCGATGCGGTATACCTGTATTCTACCGACGTTTCGTTTGACGACGAATTGCCCGGCGGAATAATTTCCGCAGGCGATTACGCCGTAGCCGCCACTCTTTCGAAAGACGGCGCGCCGATAGACCTTGGTTTTTGTCTGATTTCAAAATTACGTATAAATAAAGACGGTAAATATCACGAAGTTACGTTCTGTTTCGACGATCTGCCGACGAATAACGTATCTATCGCGGTAAAAGACGGCTATACGATCGACGAAGACAAAATGCCCGCCATCCCCGATAAAACGGGTTACGACGGCGAATGGATTTACGACGGCGACGAAATATACGAAGACACTTCTATATCCGTACTCTACACCCCGATCGAATACCCTATAAAATACGTTCTCGACGGAGCGGAAAACAATCCGAGAAACCCGTCGTATTACACCTACGAATCAGGGACGATTTCTCTTTACGCGCCCGAAAGCGTTACGGGCTACACCTTCCAGGGGTGGTATACATCGCCGAACTTCGACCCGCAGAGCAGAGTTTCGGTAATAAGTTCGGGGTCTTCGGGTAATCTTACGCTCTACGCGAAATTTTTGAAATACCGCGTCGAAGCGGCGGACGGCTTTACTTTCGACTATAAAAATTACGATTATCCCGCGCTTATTCAGACCGTTTCTTCTTCGCGGACGTCAATCGCGCTTTCGACCACTATTCAGGTAAGCAAAGGCTGCACGTGGACTCTTTCGCGCGATATTGAAGGTTTCGAGTTAATCAAGACCAAAAATATGTCGCTCGTCGAAGGGCATAATATCGCGTACGTAACGGTATGGTACGACGAAGAATATAACGTAGTATATTATCTCGATATTTATCGCCTCGGACACAGGTCTTACGCGTATTACGCCGACGGCGAGGTTTATTGCGAGAGCGCGACCGTCGAAGAGCAGACCTATCTTTCCGCGCCCGAAGCGCCGTCGAAAACCGGGTACACGTTTAACGGTTGGTACGCTTATAATTTGCCCGACTCGTCGGAAGGCTTTAATCCGTCCTCTGCCGTAATCGGTACGACGGCGGCGACTTTCCCGTACAGACTCGACGAAAACGTTGTATTCTACGCGATATTCACGCCCAACGTTTATACCGCGACTTTCGACGTGAACGGAGGAAAACCGCTCGCAAGCAAAACGCAGAACGTAACTTACGATACTCCTTTTATTCCTGCCGCAGCCAGGCGCGACGGTTATACTTTCGTAGGTTGGAAAGACGACGACGGCAACGTTTTCAAATCGCTTGCGCAATGGAAATACGACTATCCCGTTACGCTCACCGCGCAATGGTCGCTTAACACCTACGAAATAATTTATAACCTTAACGGCGGAACGAATAATAAAAACAACCCCGCGACGTATACGATAGAAAGCGATACCGTAACTCTCGTAACGCCCGCAAGAACGGTTTATTCTTTCGCGGGTTGGTTTGCCGACCGCGATTTTACGGACGAAATAACGGAAATAGCAGCGGGGTCGTTCGGCAATAAGACGGTTTACGCCAAATGGACGCCCGTCGTCTACGATATAATTTACGAACTCGATGGCGGAACGAATAGCGAGAATAATCCCGCCACTTACACCGTAGAAACCCCGACTATAGAGTTTGCCGCTCCGTCGAAAACGGGTTATACGTTTAACGGCTGGTACGCCGAAAAAGATTTTTCGGGCGATAACGTTACGGAATTACCGCAAAGTAGTTACGGCGACGTTACTCTTTACGCAAAGTGGACGGCAAACAAATATACGATAACCTATCTCGATACGAAACTCATAACCGACGTAACGGACGCGACTAAGGTAAACTCTTCGTATTCTTGCCTGTCCGTAACGACGAAAAACGAACCGACTTCGATATACGCGATAGTCGGCGAAAACGGCAAGCACGCGATTTACTACGCAAAATCTTATTCGTATAACAGATCTTTCATTATAACTATCGTCAATTTAAGCGTGGGTAAAACGTTAAAAGCGAGAACGACCTGTTCGGCATCGGGTTACAGTAAAGTCGAATTTTACGCAAGCGTGGGCGACGTTATAGAAATCGTAATCGAAAAAGATAGTTCTTATTCGTCAGACGCTTACGTTTACTTCGAAGGGTTTACCGTAAAGACTGCCGCCGCGCTCGTTTACTCAAAAGGCGAAACTTACGTTCAGAGCGTAACTTACGATAAAAATTACGATTTGATAAATTACGAAAGAACGGGCTACGCTAAAACGGGCTGGTTTAACGGCGACGAAAAATTCGACGGCGGAATATGGAATCTGACTAACGACGTAACTCTTTACGCCGATTGGCAAATCGTAACCTATAATATAACTTACGTTCTTAACGGCGGCGATACCATAGGCGAAAACCCGACCGAATATACTATCGAAAGTCAGGACATCACTCTTGCCGACCCGACGGGCAAACATACCTTTGTCGGTTGGTATAAAGATGAAACCTTGAAAGAAAAAATCACCGTAATCACTAATCGCTCGTTCGGCGATATAACTCTTTATGCCGACTGGCAACACGAAACCGCGACGGATTGGGTTATAGACAAAGCCCCCACTTGCACGAACACGGGTTTAAGGCATAAAGTATGCTCGGTTTGCGGCGTAAATTATAATTACGAAACTATCGCCACCGTTCCGACGGCGCACGTTCGCGGCGAAGAAGTCAAAGAAAACGTGGTCGACCCCACCTGTACTAAAGACGGCTCTTACGACGTGGTCGTTTACTGCACGGAATGTAATAAAGAATTAAGCCGTAATACATGCGCAATCCTTATGGTAGATCACGATCTCGACGAAAATAACGTTTGCACCATTTGCGGTAAAAGTCCGTTTGACGGATTGTCGTTCACCCTTAAAGGGGACGTTTATGAACTAACTTCCATAGGAACGTGTACCGATATTAACGTACTAATCCCCAACACTTATCAAAACAAGGCGGTAACTTCCATAGGTAGTAACGCATTCAAAAACTGTAACACCTTAATCAGAATAACAATCCCCGAAAGCGTTACTTCTATCGGTTATTCTGCGTTCGATGGTTGCAGCAGTCTTACGAGTATAACAATCCCCAATAGTATTACTTCTATCGGTGATTCTGCGTTCAGAAGTTGCAGCAGTCTTACAAGTGTGATATGGAACGCCGAAAATTGTACAGAAGCAGGATCATATTCCGATCCTATATTTTCCGGTTGCTCAAAATTATCAAGTGTAACTATCGGCAAAAACGTTAAAACCATACCTGATTGTGCGTTCAGAGGTTGCATTAATCTTACGAGTATAATAATCCCAAACAGCATTACTTCTATCGGTGAGTCTGCGTTCTATAATTGCAGTAAACTTACGAGCGTGATATGGAACGCCGAAAATTGTACAAAAGCAGGATCAGAGGACTGTCCTATATTTTCCGGTTGCTCAGAATTATCAAGTATAACTATTGGCGAAAACGTTAGAACTATACCTAATTTTGCGTTCGAAGGTTGCAGCAGGATTACGAGTATAGTAGTAGATAATGACAATCAATGTTTTACTTCTATTGACGGTAATCTTTACAATAAGGATAAGACTAAACTCATACAATATGCGATCGGGAAAACCGACGCTTCGTTTATTATCCCTGTCGACGTTACTTCTATCGGTGAGAGGGCGTTTTCTAGTTGCAGCGGTCTTACAAGTATAACAATCCCCGACAACGTAACTTCTATCGGTGAGAGGGCGTTTTCTAGTTGCCGCGGCCTTACGAGTATAACTATCGGTAACGGCGTTACTTCTATTGGTGATTGTGCGTTCGGGGGTTGCAGTAGTCTTACGAATGTAATATGGAACGCCGAAAATTGTACAGAAGCAGGCTCAAATCACTATTCTTACTCTTCTATATTTTACTATTGCTCAAAATTGTCAAGTATTACCATTGGCGAAAACGTTAAAACCATACCTGATTTTGCGTTCTCTGGTTGTCGCAGTCTTACGAGTATAACAATTCCTGACGGCGTTACTTCTATCGGTGATCGAGTGTTCAGAGATTGCGACAGTCTTACGAGTATAACAATCCCCGACGGCGTTACTTCTATCGGTAATTTTGCGTTCTATAGTTGCAGCGGACTTACGAGTGTAATTATCGGTAACGGCGTTACTTCTATCGGCTCTAGTGCGTTCGTAGGTTGTAGCAGTCTTACGAGCATAGTAGTAGATAATGATAACCAATATTTTACTTCTATTGACGGTAATCTTTACAATAAGGATAAGACTAAACTCATACGATACGCGATAGGTAAAACCGACGCTTCGTTCATTATCCCTGTCGGCGTTGCTTCTATCGGTGAGTCTGCGTTTGTTTAACCTCGCACGAACACCTTTTAGTAGTAAAAATCATAGTTTTATCCTCTAATTTCAATTAAAACGGGCATTTTTTGAGTTTCCTTGAACGCGGGTTCGAGGATTTTTTTATTCATACCCTTGAAAATATCGTTATCGACGAAGATTTTGGTCGTATAAATAAGAGAACCCCGAAGGCTTTCACCTTCAGGGCTCGTGTCTTTATCGTATTCAATCGGTTTGGGTTTTATGGGCGTATCGACGTAGTGCAACAGAATTTCAATATGGTCGTCGCTGTAAACGTAAACTTTTTCTACGAGCAGTTCGATCATAATTTCGGGTTCTTTCTCTACGGCTTTTTTAAGATAGTTTTCGATGACTTTTTTATCCAACACGACTTTTTCTTGCATACGCTCGAAAATAAGTTTTTCTTGTAAATCCTTACGCGTGTTTTCAAGTTCCTGCAAACGTTCTTTTGTGGTGTCGGTAATAATGCCTTGCTCGATGGCTTTCATAATGTTGTTTATGGACTTGTTTATCTGCAACAATTCCTTTTCGAGCATTTTGACGGGGTTATCGCCTAACAGTTTTGCGTTATGTTGTTTGTATATCTCATCAACGATGATAGACAAGTTTTTACCCGTCAAGGTTTCTTGCAAGGCTTTAAGCACAATGCTTTCGAGCAAGTCTTTTTTAATGAACTTAGCATTACACTTTTTTCTGTCTCTCGCATTCCAACATTTGTAATACTTGGAAACTTTGCCGGACTTCGACGTTCCGCTGTAAGAGGTCATTCTTGTGCCGCATTCGCCGCAGTAAACTCTCTTTCGTAACAGATAGGAATAATCCGGGATATGATTGCCGTAA
>SAMEA104315429__coassemble_1071_pt1 | contig 14417 bp, 13 predicted proteins | sample SAMEA104315429__metabat2_high_PE_007 | metagenome-assembled genome bin SAMEA104315429 (sample SAMEA104315429) | gut metagenome | biome: Monkey gut; feature: monkey-associated habitat; material: faeces | place: China | collected 2013 | reverse complement strand
GCAATAAATTTCGGAAAGTTTTCGGGCGTAATCGAGACGAAGGGCAGAGCCGAAGTCGATCTTGACGTGATGAAAGTTAAGACGAACGCAGCCGATTTCGCCGCCATAAGCGTGCGTTCTCTGCACATTGCCGACCCCGTTAAGTTGTGGGGCGAAGATATCGAAGGTACGGCTATATATATGGCTGACGCCGAACTCGTTTCGGGCGACGTCTCTTTTGCCGGTACGGTCTCGTCGATAACCCAAAAAGAATCGAAAAAAGGTAAGACTTTTTACGTATTCGAATTCAGCGATACTACGGCTAAAATTCAGGGTAAGGTATTTTTAACCAAAGAAAAAGAGAAAAAAATCGACAAAATCAACGTCGGAACGCAAATTTTAACGCGGGGGGATTTGACTACCTTCAACGGCAGTCCGAGTTATATCATCCGCGATTTATCGTTTTGTATTTTTCCGTCGGATTTCAAACCTGTCGAAAGAAAAGGTAAACCCGTTCCGCAGGACTATTCGCTTATTTATCCGTCGTCGATAGAAGACGTAAGTCAGGCGAATTTATTCGCCGTCGAAAAACCCGTAGAGCCTTGCCTTATCGGCAGAAAATTCGTGGTAGTGGATATAGAAACGACGGGGCTTTCGTTCCTTACGGGCGATAAGATAACCGAAATCGGCGCGGTAAGAATAGAAGACGGTAAGATTATCGATAAATTTCAGACTCTTATAAATCCCGAACGCGAAATAAGCGAAGAAATTACGCGTATAACGGGCATAGACGACGAAATGGTAAAAGACTCGCCCGTATTCAAAGACGTAATCGCGGACTTTTATAAATATTGCGACGGGTATACTTTCGTTGCTCATAACATAGAATTCGACTATAAATTTATAAAATTCCTTGCGTCGAAAGAGGGCTACGTATTTACGAATCCGGGAATAGATACTTACGCTTTGTCTAAATCCGTTCTGCCTGCTCTTAAAAACCATAAACTTAACACCGTCTGCGATTACTACGGAATCGAGTTTTTGCACCACAGAGCCTTGTCCGACGCTCACGCGACGGCGAAAATGCTTATAAAACTTGCCGAAACTCAAAAAAGTTTACCCGACGGCGATTAAAACGCTTGCAATCGCAGGAATAATATGGTATTATATATACGCTTAATAATACTTAATTGGATTTGAGAGTGGCTGGCCACTCTCAAATTTTTATAAGGAGGAGTTATGAAGTTTAAGCCCGAATCGGAAATAAGAGATTTTCTTCTTCCTACTGCCGATAATCTCGGTATCGAAATAGTCGAAGTCGAAACGAAAATTTCAAAAAATCCGTCGCTTACCGTTTATATCGACACCGATAACGGAGTGGATTTGGACACTTGCGAAAAATTCCATAACGCCATAGATTCTCTTCTCGACGAGTTCGATCCGTCGTTCGGCGCGTCGTACACGCTCAACGTTTCGAGTCCCGGGCTTGACAGACCTTTCAAGACCGACAGAGATTACGAAAAGAACGTCGGCGAAGAAGTCGAACTGAAACTCTTTGCGCCGATGAAAGGCAAAAAGAATTTCGAATGCGTATTGGACGGTTACGACGGTAAAAACGTCTACGTCGTAATCGACGGAATACGGCAAACCGTACCTTTGAATAAAATTGCGAAAATCAATCGCTTAATAAAATTCGATTAAAAAATTCCGCGCGAAAAAGATTGTTTGCGCGTAGAAAAATAAGGAGAACATCAATGATCAACAAGGATTTCTTTCAGGCAATAGAAGATCTCGAAGCCCAGAAAGGCATCAAGCCGGAAATTTTGCTCGAAACGCTTAAAAACGCGCTCGTTTTCGCGTATAAAAAGCATACGGGCGATTCGAGCGACATTGTACTCGATATCAATCAGGAGAAAAAATCCGTAAAATTCTTTGCCGCGAAAACGGTCGTCGAAGAAGTAACTGATCCCGATAAAGAAATCTCGCTCGAAGACGCTAAACTGATTAAAAAGACTTATAAAGTCGGCGACGAAGTAAGGCTCGAATTTATCCCCAAGGAATTCGGTCGTATCGCCGCGCAGACCGCAAAGCAAGTCGTTCTTCAGAAACTTCGCGAAACCGAAAGAGATCTTACTCTCGCGGAGTTCGAAGATAAAGAAAACGAAGCGAAGATATGCACCATAAGAAGAGTAGAAGATAAAAACGTTTACGTCGAAATCGGCGCCGGCGAAATCGAAGCGGTAATGCTCCCGCAAGATCAGGTTCCGGGCGAAGAATATAAAGTAAACGATAAACTTATGGTCTACGTCAAAAAAGTGAGAACGGCCGGCAGAAACGCGCAGATTCTCGTTTCGAGAACTTCTACGGGTCTCGTTAAAAAACTTTTCGAAAACGTAGTACCCGAAATCGAGGCGGGCATAGTCGAAGTCAAAGGTATTTCGCGCGAGCCCGGTCAAAGGACGAAAATTGCCATTTACAGCAACGATCCCAACGTAGACGCGGTAGGCGCGTGCGTTGGTAATAAAGGGTCGAGAGTAAACGAAGTCGTAAGAGAACTCAACGGCGAAAAAATCGACATCATCGCTTGGAGTGAAGATCCGCTCGAATATATCGCGAAGGCTCTTTCTCCCGCCAAAGTTCTTAAAGTCAGCGCAAACGAAGGCGAAAAGGCTGCGAGAGTCGTAGTTCCCGACGATAAATTATCGCTTGCCATAGGTAAAGACGGTCAGAACGCTCGTCTTGCCGCAAGACTTACGGGCTGGAAAATCGACGTAAGAAGCGAAAGCAGAGCAGCGAAAGAAGACGAAGCGGCAATGCTTGCGGAAGCCGAAGCGGAAGCAGACGGAGATTTAATCGAAGAATAATCGACAATTGCCTCAAAAAAACTAGTAAATAACGGGTATATGGCAGAGAAAAGAATTCCGATAAGAACCTGTATATGTTGCAGGAGAGAATTCCCCAAAAACGAGTTAAGACGAATAGTCTGCGATAAAAGCGACCGCGTCTTTTACGATAACACGGGGAAAGCCGACGGCAGGGGTGCGTACGTTTGCGCCGACCCTAAATGCGTCGAAAAACTTATAAATAAAAAAATGCTCGGACGAGTGTTTTCAAAAGTTATATCGCAAGATATTTACGACGAGATAGGGAGGCAACTTCTTGGAAGCGAGAAAGACTAAAATTTTCACTTATCTCGGTTTTGCGAAAAAGAGCGGCAATTTGTGTATCGGCGCAAATTCGCTTGCAAGACTTAAAAAACGGGCGTATCTGATGATTTCGTGTAAGACCGCTACGGACAACGCGAGAAAGGATGCCGAAAAATTCGCCAAAGCGTTCGGTTGTCCGCTTTATACGAGCGGGGAATTCACGCTCGAAGAATTGGCTCTTAAAGACGAGTGTAAGACCTTGGCGGTTACCGACGAGGCTCTTGCAAATGCGATTATATCCGTTGCGGAAGAATACGGGCTTAAACTTTTATCGGGAGGCAAGAAAGGGTAATATGGTAGAAAAGAAAGAAGACATCTTAAAAAATCTTAAAAAAATCAATTCGTTGAACGGTTCGTCGATGGCGGGACTCAAAGCCAAAGTCGATAAATTGAAAGCCGATATTCTGGCAATCAACAAAAAAGCCAACGCGAAAGAAAGACAGATAAGAACCGACAGGGAAAACGAGGAGAGAATAAGACTCGAAAAACTTCGCGTCGAAGAATTGCTCGCGGCAGAGGCTCAAAAGGCTGCCGAAGCGGAAATTCCTACGGTGGAAGAGTTACCCCCCGTCGAAGTTGCCGAAACTACCGTCGAGGTAAAAGAGGAAGTCGTCGAAGTAAAAGAAAAGCCCGCTAAAAAGTCCAAAAAGACGAAAGAAGCGAAAGCGGAAGAACCGAAACCCGAAACGACGCCCGAAGTCAAAGCGGAGTCCGTAAAAGAAGAAATAAAAACGGAAGCCGTTCCCGAAGAGAAGCCCGAAGAAAAACCGGTAGAAAAGGAAGCGGTTAAAGAAGAAAAGCCGATAGACCCTGCGGAAGCGGCGAGACTTGAAAAGGAAAGGCGCACGAAAGCGATCGAAGAAGCGAAAGCAAGGGCTTTGGCAGAAGCGAGGGCTAAAATTCTCGAACAGAAGAAAAAAGAAGCGATTGCGAGAGGCGAAGACCCGAATCTCGTAAAACTTCCGAGTCAACAGCCGAGAGTTTACGAACCTAAAAACGATCGCAGACCGCTCGGCGCGAACGGTCCAAGACCCGTAAGAAGAGAGTATATTCCCGGCGATCAGAGAAGACCCGCGGGAACTCGCACGACAGGCGCGGCGGGATCTGCCGCAGGCAGACCGCAAAGACCTTTCGGCGCGGGCGGAACAGGTAAAAAACCCGTCGAAGTTACGTTTATACCCAAAGATACGGGTAAGTCTTTCGGTAACAAAAAGAAAGGCGGCGACAGAGGTTTCGACGATAAGAAGGCTATCAATAAAAAATCTCTTATCAAAACGCAGGTAAGCGTAGAAGATTTCGACGAAAACAAGAGCGGTTACAGAAAACTTCGTACTAAAAAAGACAAAAAGCAAGAAGTCGTTCAAACCGTAAAAATCGAAAAAGCGGTTATCAACAAAGAGTTGATACCTATAAAAGAACTTTCCGAAAAGATCGGTATTTCGGCTATCGAAATAACCAAAAAACTCTTCAAAGAAGGTATAATGAAGACAATCAACGATTCGGTCGATTACGACACCGCCGGCGTTATTGCGGCGGATCTCGGCATCGAGCTCGAATTGAAACTCGATAAGACGGCGGAAGACGTTCTTAACGAAGCGTTCGACGTTAAAGACGACGAAAGCAATCTCGTTAAAAGACCGCCCGTCGTTACGGTTATGGGACACGTCGACCACGGTAAAACTTCGCTTCTCGATAAAATCAGAAGCGCAAACGTTACCGCGACTGAAGCGGGCGGTATAACCCAGCATATCGGCGCGTATACGATTAGAGTTCCGTACGAGGGACAAGATAAATCCATTACTTTCCTTGATACGCCCGGACACGAAGCGTTTACCGCAATGCGTGCCCGCGGAGCGGACATTACCGATATAGCGGTTATAGTTATAGCGGCAGACGACGGCATAATGCCGCAGACGATCGAAGCGATACACCACGCGCAGGCGGCAGGCGTTTCCATAATAGTTGCGGCAAACAAAATGGATAAACCGCAGGCTAATATCGAAAGAGTAAAACAACAACTTGCCGATCAGTCCGTACTCGTCGAAGAATGGGGCGGCGACGTCGCGCTCGTTCCGGTATCCGCAAAGACCGGAGAAGGAATCGATAACCTGCTCGAAACGATTCTTTTGACTGCCGACGTGAAAGAACTCAAAGCCAACCCCGACAGAATGGCGAAAGGCGCGATTATCGAAGCCAAACTCGACAAAGGTAAAGGTCCTGTCGCTACGGTGCTTATTCAGAACGGTACTCTTCATACGGGCGACAATCTCGTTGCGGGTACGATAACGGGCAGAGTAAGGGCAATGATAGACGACAAGGGCAGAACAGTCAAAGAGGCAGGTCCTTCCACTCCCGTTTCCATACTCGGTCTCGAAGATGTTCCGAATGCGGGCGATTTGCTCTTTGCTGTAGAACAAGACAAACTTTCTAAACTCGTAGCGCAGGAAAGAAAGAACAAAGAACGCGAAGATATGATAAAGCAATCGCAAAAGATTACGCTCGACGATTTGTTCTCCAAGATTTCCGACGGCAATCTGAAAGCGCTTAACATAGTTATCAAAGCCGACGTTCAAGGCTCGGTTGAGGCGGTTAAACAATCGCTTGTCGAACTTTCGAACGAAGAAGTTAAAGTCAACGTTCTTCACGCCGCGGTAGGCGCAATAAACGAATCCGACGTAATACTTGCCGATTCGTCCAACGCGATTATTATCGGCTTCAACGTAAGACCCGATTCCAATGCAAAAACGCTTGCGGAAAGGTCAAAAGTCGACGTAAGACTGTACAGAATAATCTACGAAGCAATCGACGACGTAAAGAACGCAATGAAAGGGCTTATCGCTCCCAAGGTACAGGAAATTTACATGGGTAAAGCCGAGGTTCGTCAAACGTTCAAGATTACGGGCGTCGGCATGGTTGCGGGCTGCTACGTTACGGACGGAAAGATTATAAGAAACGGAAAACTTCGTATCTATCGTAACGACGTTATGATTTGCGAAGGGAACGTAAACCAATTGAAGAGATTCAAGGACGACGTAAAAGAAGTTTCACAAGGGTTCGAGTGCGGTATCTCGATAGAGAATTTCAACGATATTCAGATCGGAGATTTCATCGAAAGTTATCTTATCGAAGTTAAGCCCGTAGTTTAATTATTTTAACGGACAAGAATAATATAATTCGGGGTTACTGCGAAAGTCGAAAATTTTGCGGCGACCCCGTTTGCGATATTAAAATCCCGTCGCTTCGGCGAACGAAGGAGTTACTATGAATATAAAAAGAGAAAAAAGACTCAACAGCGAATTTCAGCGCGAAATATATTCCATTCTGAAATATAAGGTCAAAAACCCCGAACTTACCGAGATGTTCAGCATTTCGGAAGTCGAAATAACCAACGACTTGAAATACGCCAAAGTTTTCGTATCGGTCTTTTCTGCCGACGAAAACAAGAAGAAAGCCACTTTTAAGGCGATATGCGATTCGGCTAAATTCGTGCGAACGGAACTTAGCAAAGTTATGCGTATTCGTACCGTTCCCGAATTAAGGTTTTTGGTTGACACTTCTGAAGAATACGGCAACAAAATCGACGCGATTTTAAGCGGCATTACTTACAATACGGAGAACGACGATGAAAATTGACGATTTTTGTCGTACGCTGTATTCGTTCGACAGTTACCTGATATTTTGTCATACCCGCCCGGACGGAGATACGATAGGTTCGGCTCGCGCTTAAGGCTGCGCTTATAAAATCGGGAAAAGTCGCGGATATAGTTTGCTCGTCGCCCGTGCCCGAGAAATTTAATATTTTTCCGGATGCCAGAGAAATACTTTCGGTCGACGAAGTAAAACGCGAATATTCGGCGCACGTCGCCGTAGATTGTGCTACACCGGGCATGATAGCCGACGCGTATCCGCTATTCGTAAAATCAAAAAACACATTTAACGTCGACCACCATATTTCAAACGAAAATTATGCGAAGTATAATCTCGTTATAGATTCGGCAGCAAATTGCGAAAACGTCTACAACGCGATAATCGGTTTGCATATAGAAATCGATAAGACGATTGCCGAAAGAATTCTGCTCGGTATATCGACCGATACGGGCAATTTTATGCACAGCAACGTAACTTCGAAAACGCTCGAAGTTGCTTCGAAACTCGTCGCTTGCGGCGGGGATTTGCACAAGATAGCCTACGCTATGTTCAAAAGTCAGCCGAAAGCGAGAGCGGAACTCTTTGCAAAGGTAATTTCGGGCATGAGATTTTTTGTCGACGGCAAGATATCGATAATTACGATTATGCGTAAAGACCTTGCGGAATTTAACGCCACGCAGGATTTGACCGAAGGTTTTATCGATTATCCGCTTTCGGTCGACGGCGTCGAAGTTGCGGTGTCTATACTTGAAAATAAAGACAACTCGTACAAAATAAGTTTGAGAAGTAAAGGTAAGGTCAACGTAAACGAAGTCGCCTCCGCTTTCGGCGGTGGCGGTCATATACTCGCAAGCGGATGTATGATTTCGGGCTTTTACGAAGACGTTAAAGATAAGATAATTCGGGAGATAGGGTTTCAACTGTAATGAACGGATTTCTTAATTTATATAAACCCAAAGGCGTAAGTTCGGCTTACGTTCTTAACGCCGTCAAACGCGCGATAAAAGGTGAAACGGTTGGTCATATGGGAACGCTCGACCCGCTTGCGAGCGGAGTATTGCCCGTGGCGATAGGCAAGTCTACGAGGTTATTCGATTATTTGCTTGATAAAAAGAAAGAGTACGTTGCGACTATCGCTTTCGGCTATTCTACCAATACGTACGACCTCGAGGGTAAAATCGTAGAAAGAAGAGACGTCTTACCGAACGAAGAAACAGTAAAAGAAGCGTGTATGAAACTCGCGAGATTATGCAGATTCCGCCCGCATTTTCGGCAAAATGCGTAAACGGGAAAAGAAGTTACGAATTAGCCAGAAAGGGGCAGGCTGTCGATCTTCCGCCGAAAAAAATTACGATATACTCGATTGACGTTACAGAGAAGATTTCAGCCGAAGAATACAGAATAAAAATAGTTTGCGGCGGGGGAACTTATATACGGTCGATAGCGAGAGATTTAGGTGTTCTTTGCGGTACGTGCGCGACCATGACCGCGCTCGAAAGAACGGCTTCGGGACCTTTCAGAATCGAAAACAGCATTACAGCCGACGAATTCAAATCTTCGACGTATAAATCCGCGCTTTTAACGCCTCCCGACGAAGTAATCGATTATCCCGTGATAAATCTTACCGAAAAACAGACCGAAAGATTATATAACGGTTTGTACGACGATTACGATTATCCCGACGGGATATATCGCGTATATTCGCCGACTGCCTTTTACGGCGTAGGCGAAGTAAGGGGCGGGAAGATTAAAGTAAAGGCTTATTTAAGAGATAATGAAGATATATAGTTATTACGATAAGACAGACGGCGATTTCGTCGTCATACTCGGTTTTTTCGACTGTATTCATATCGGACACGCCGCTTTGATAGAAAAGGGCGTAAATATTGCCGAAAACCTCAAAATTACCCCCGTAGTATTCACTTATTCAAATAATCCTGCGGAAGTTCTGGGTAAATCCGTCGGGCAGGTTCTGACATATAAAGAACGGCTCGTAAAACTTGAAAAACATTTAATAAATGCAGTTATTTCCTGTAATTTTGATATGTTTTACGCCACGCATAGCGGTGAAAAGTTTTTGAATAAACTCTTTGAAAACTTCTCAGTAAAAGCCGTGGTTTGCGGTTACGACTATACTTACGGTAAAAACGCTTCGTGCAACGCCGAAGACTTAAAACGTTACTGCGAAATGAGAAAAATTCCTTGTTATATTCAGAAAGAGATAAAATCTGACGGGCGGAGAGTTTCAACTACGCTTATCAAGGAATATCTATCCGTCGGGGATATTAAGAATGCAAACATGTTGCTCGGCGAGCCTTATTTCGTAATCGGAACGGTCGTTCGCGGCAGGCAAGACGGCAGAAAGATAGGCTTCCCGACAGCGAACGTATTGTTCCCGAAAGATAAATTTCAGATAAAAAAGGGCGTATATAAAACGAGAGTTAGGGTTCAAGGCAAAGAATACAAAGCGATAACCAACTACGGCTCGCAACCGACGTTTAACGAAGATTCAATCGTTCTCGAAAGTCATATCAAAGGTTTCGACCGGGATATTTACGGTGAAGAAATAACCGTTGTTTTCGACGATTATATCAGGGATATTGTCAGGTTTTACGACACGGGCAATCTCGTGAAACAATTAAAAAAAGACATGGAGTGTTTAGATGATTAAATTCGGACCGAGCGGCAACAGCGAAAGTTTTATTGCCGAAAAACACAAATCAACGGTAGAAGCGGCGGCGTGGTGTAAGGCTCGCGGACTCGACTGGTACGAGTATTCTTTCGGTCGTGGCGTAAACCTCGGCGACGAAAAAGCAAAAGAGATTGGCGAAGCATTCAAAAGTTGCGATATCGGTATAAGCGCGCACGCGCCGTATTTTATTAACCTTGCAAACGAAGACGACGAAAAGGCTTCCAACTCTTTCAACTATATTTTAGACAGCGCCCGCGCGTGCAGAATAATGCAGGGCGACAGGGTCGTATTTCATCCCGCTTCGCAGGGTAAGTTGACCCGTGAAAAGGCGGTTTCGCTTACGATAGACAGAATGAAGATTCTTCGCGATCTGATTTTGAAAAACTCTTTCGAAGATATGAAGTTCTGCCCTGAAACGATGGGGAAACTCGGTCAGATAGGCACAATCGAAGAAATAACCGAGTTTTGTAAACTGGCTGACTTTTTCGTTCCGACCGTAGATTTCGGGCACGTCAACGCCCGCGAGCAGGGCAGTCTTAAAACGGTTGCAGATTACAAGTCGAGGCTCGAATATATGATCGGTGAACTCGGGTATGAGAAAATGAAAAACTTTCACGTTCATTTTTCAAAGATTCAATATTCCGCGAAAGGCGAAATAAGACACCTTACTTTTGCCGACGCCGTATACGGACCGGAGTTCGAACCGCTTGCCGTTGCGCTTAAAGACTTGAAGTTAGAACCCGTAATCGTCTGCGAATCTGCGGGGACTCAGGCTGAAGACGCTGCCGAAATGAAGAAAATATATTTTTCTCTTGTTTAACGCGTCATTTTAACATTTGTCTTCACATTTCGTTTGACTTATATAAAATAATGGTTTAGAATAGCGAAAAATTTTCTTTTATATCATTGAATTCGGAGAGTTTATGTTAAAAAAATTAGCAAAGTGTCTTCGGGAGTACAAAAAAGACACTATACTTACGATTATCTGTATGGTAATCGAAGCGGCGATGGAGGTTTTAATTCCTTTGCTTATCGCTAAGTTCGGGGAATACGTACAACCGGGTAATAACCTTCCGCCGAATACGAAAGGAATGATTATAGTCGGTTGCTTGATGGTGGGCGCTGCGATAGTTTCGCTCCTTGCAGGTATGCTCGGCGGAAAATTCTGCGCGAGCGCGTCGACGGGTTTTGCTAAAAATCTGCGTCGCGATATGTACGTCAACGTTCAGGGATTTTCTTTTTCGAATATCGATAAATTTTCGTCTTCGTCGCTCGTTACTCGTATGACTACGGATATAACCAACGTACAAATGGCGTTTATGATGCTTATCAGAATGGCTATAAGAAGTCCGTTGCTGCTCGTATTTTCGATAATAATGAGTTTCACGATTGACACTACTTTGCCGGTAATATTTTTCGTAAGCGTGCCGTTTCTCGTGTTCGGTATTGCCTTGATTACTTATAAGGCGTTACCGATTTTCAAAAGGTTGTTCAAGCGTTACGACGCGATGAACGAATCCGTACAGGAAAATATAAAGGGCATGAGAGTCGTTAAGGCTTACGTCAGAGAAGAGTACGAGTCGAAGAAGTTTTCGGCGGTTTCAAACGATCTTGCAAGGCAGTTCACTACGGCCGAGCGTATTCTCGCGCTCAATTCGCCCATAATGCAGGTTTGCATTCAGGGCGCGCTTCTGGCTCTTTGTTATTTCGGGGCGAAGAAGGCTCTGATAGACGGTACGATAAACGCTTTCAGTCTGCAAAGTCTTACGACGTATTCGTTTCAGATACTTATGGCGCTTATGATGATGTCGATGATTTTCGTCATGCTCGTAATGTCGCTCGAATCTGCCCGAAGAATAGTCGAAGTATTGGACGAAAAGAGTAATCTTACCAATCCCGAAAACCCGATTACCGAAGTTAAGAACGGCGACGTGGAATTCGACGACGTAAGTTTCAAATATTCCGCTACCGCAGAAAAGTTTGCGCTCGAAAACGTCAATCTTAAAATAAAATCGGGTGAAACCGTCGGTATACTCGGCGGTACGGGGTCGAGCAAGACTACGCTCGTAAACCTTATATCCCGACTTTACGACGTAAGCGAAGGTTCTGTTAAAGTCGGCGACGTGGACGTAAGAGATTACGATATGGAGGTTCTTCGTAAATCGGTCGCCGTGGTACTGCAAAAGAATACGCTTTTCCAAGGCACGATAAAAGAGAATATGCGTTGGGGTAACGAAAACGCGACGGACGAAGAAATCGTAACGGCGTGTAAACTTGCGCAAGCCGACGAATTTATTTCTCAATTTCCGAACGGTTACGACACTATGATAGATCAGGGCGGCGCGAACGTTTCGGGAGGACAAAAGCAAAGACTTTGCATAGCAAGGGCGTTGCTTACCAATCCGAAAGTGATTATTCTCGACGATTCGACGAGCGCGGTCGATATGAAGACCGACGCGCTTTTACGCGCCGCTTTCAGAAAAGCGATACCCGACACTACGAAGATAATAATCGCGCAGAGAGTCGCTTCGGTTATGGACGCAGATAAAATCGTCATTATGAATAACGGCAAAATCGACGACGTGGGAACTCACGAAGAATTGCTTGAAAGAAGCGAAATCTATCGCGAAGTTTATACTTCTCAAAATAAAACCGCTTCCGCGGAAGGGGGTAACGAATAACTATGCGAAAACCCGTAGGAAGAGCGCCTGCACAGAAAGGCGGATTCAAAGTTATAGGGCGCGTTATTCGTATGCTCTTCAAAAATTATAAGCCGATGCTGTTTGCCGTAATGATTTCGCTCGTCATAAGCGCGATCTGCGGATCGATAGCGGGCGTGTTCTTGCAGAATATTTACGTTCAGATAGAGAACGTAGCCAAAGCAAATGCTACCGTCGACGAAGCGATGGCGCAGGTCGTGAAAATCGTTATCACGATGATAGTGATTTACGGGGTCGGCTGGATAGCGACCGCCACTCTCGGACAGGTCGGCGCCGTCGTTACTCAACGTTTCCTTCGCGATTTGAGAAACGAAGTATTCGACAAAATGGAAAAATTACCGATCAGATACTTCGATCGTAACGCTCACGGCGATATAATGAGCGTTTATACGAACGACATAGACGCGCTTCGTCAACTCGTTTCGCAAAGTCTTCCGCAACTCTGTTCCACGATAATAACGCTCGTAACTTTGACGGTGATTATGCTTTATTACAGCATATTGCTTTGGGCGATAGTCGTCGTCGGCGTTATCGCCATACTGTTTATCACTAAAACGATAGGCGGCAGAAGCGCGAAATATTTCATGGCTCAACAGCGTTCGGTAGGTCAGGTCGAAGGCTATATCGAAGAAATGATGAACGGTCAGAAAGTCGTTAAGGTGTTCTGCCACGAAGAAAAAGCGATCGAAAAGTTCGATAAGTTGAACGGCGAACTTTGCGACGTTTCGAATAAAGCGAACGGCTTTTCGAATATGCTTATGCCGATTATCCACAATATCGGTAACATAATGTACGTCGTAATCGCATTTATCGGTTGCGGAATCTATATCTTTTCTGACGGCGCGGGCGTAAACGTAGGCTTTCAGGGGCTTATAAGCGATGCGAGTTTCGTCTATCCGCTTACGATTCCGACGGTCGTTGCGTTTTTGAGTATGGCGCGTCAGTTTGCCAACCAGATGGGGCAGATTTCAAACCAGATAAACTCGGTCGTAATGGCTATGGCGGGCGCGAACAGAGTATTCGCGTTAATGGACGAAAAGCCCGAAGAAGACAACGGTTACGTTACTCTGGTAAACGCCGGGTACGACGAAAACGGCAATCTTACCGAAAGCGAAAAGCGTACGGGGCTTTGGGCGTGGAAACACCCGCACGCCGCAGACGATTCGGTTACTTATACGCTTTTACGGGGCGATATAGTGATGGACGACGTCGATTTCGGTTACGATTCAGATAAAATCGTGCTTCACAACGTAACTCTTTACGCAAAACCGGGGCAAAAAGTAGCCTTCGTCGGGGCGACGGGCGCGGGCAAAACCACGATTACCAACCTTTTGAACAGATTTTACGATATCGCCGACGGAAAGATTCGTTACGACGGTATAAACATAAACAAAATCAAAAAAGGCGATTTACGCCGCTCGATGGGCATAGTTTTGCAAGATACGAACTTATTCACGGGTACAGTTATGGATAACATTCGATACGGAAAACTCGACGCAACGGACGAGGAATGCGTGGCGGCGGCTAAACTTGCGGGCGCGGACGATTTCATAACCAGACTTCCCGAAGGTTATAATACGGAACTTACGAGTAACGGCGCGAATCTCTCGCAAGGACAAAGACAACTCATTTCTATCGCGAGAGCGGCGGTTGCCGATCCGCCCGTAATGATACTCGACGAGGCAACTTCTTCGATAGATACGCGTACCGAATCGATAGTACAGCGCGGTATGGATAAACTTATGGAAGGCAGAACGGTTTTCGTTATCGCTCACAGGCTTTCCACCGTAAGAAACTCCGACGTTATCATGGTTCTCGATCACGGAAGAATTATCGAACGCGGCAGCCACGATAAACTTATTGCCGAAAAAGGAGTTTATTACAGGCTTTATACGGGCGCGTTCGAACTCGAATAAAAATTATTCAGCCGTTTTGCTTAAATTTCACGCAAAACGGTTGAATTTTTTTTGTAATTTGTTTATAATTGTGTCGAAAAGCGAGAACGCTTGAAAAATTTTACGTTAGGCGTTCCGAAAAGTATATTCAGGAGTCGTTATGGACAATATTAAAAGAGGTTACGAATACGCAAAAGAATACTACGCCAAACTCGGCGTCGACGTTGATAAGGCAATGGAAATATGCGATAAAACGCCGATTTCCATTCACTGCTGG
>SAMEA104315429__coassemble_937_pt1 | contig 16181 bp, 13 predicted proteins | sample SAMEA104315429__metabat2_high_PE_007 | metagenome-assembled genome bin SAMEA104315429 (sample SAMEA104315429) | gut metagenome | biome: Monkey gut; feature: monkey-associated habitat; material: faeces | place: China | collected 2013 | reverse complement strand
CGAGTGAAATTCGCAGAATAAATCTATCGCGTTTTTCATTACGTTCTTCGCGCTGCCGGGGTGAATACTCACGCCGTTGACTTTGACGGTCGCCGCGGCTGCGTTAAAATTTTCGTATTCTATTCCGCCGAGTTTATCTCCGTCTATCGTGTAACCGAAGTCCGCGCCGAAACGTTTCACGTCGAATTTATCCGTCCCCCTGCCGATTTCTTCGTCGGGGGTAAACGCGATTAAAACGTCGCCGTGCATAATGCTCTTATCGTTTGCAAGTATTTCGGCAGCAGTCATAATTTCGGCTACGCCCGCTTTATCGTCCGCGCCGAGAAGCGTTTCGCCGTCGGTTACGATAAGTTCTTTGCCGACGTATTCCGAAAGATACGGATTATCGTTTACGGTAATTTTTATGCCGTTTTTAAGCGTAATATCACCGCCGTCGTAATTTACTAATTGCGGATTTACGTTTTTACCGCTTACTGCGGGCGAAGTATCGACGTGAGATATAAAACAAATACGTTTAAGCCCCTTTTTAGTTGCGGGAATAACCGCGGTAACGTAACCGTTTTCGTCCATATCGGCTTTAAGTCCGAAACTTTTCAGTTCGTTTTTAAGTTCTGTAAGAAGAACTTTTTGCCCGTCCGTACTCGGAAACGACGAAGAATTTTCGTCGGAAGTCGTTTCGTATTTTACGTATTTCAAAAATCTTTCTTTAGCCGTCATGATTCGTTTAGCCTATAAAAGCGACGAACGCTTCGTAAGTACTGTATAAGTCAGCCTTTGATACCACTTCGTAAGGCGCGTGCATCGAAATAACGGGAACGCCTATATCGATCGTATCGATATTAAGTTTGGAGATATATTTGGCTACGGTACCGCCTCCGCCCGCGTCGACTTTGCCGAGTTCGGCCATCTGCCAATTGACGCCCGCTTTGTCGAACGCTCTGCGAACTTCGCCTACGAGTTCGGCTCTCGCGTCGTTGGATCCGCTCTTACCGCCCGCTCCCGTAAACTTGCAAAGAGCCGTTCCGCACGCTACGAGACTCGAATTTCTCTTTTCGAATACGTTTGCGAAGTTGGGGTCGTAACCCGCCGTAACGTCCGCCGAAAGGCATTTACTGTTAAGTCTTACGAGCGAAGCGGGTTTATTTTGCGAAGCCGCAAGAAAATCGAGAAGATCGGAGAAAATCTCGCATTGCATACCGGTAGGACCTTCGCTTCCGATTTCTTCTTTATCCGCAAGTATAACGACTACGGTATGTAAAGTGTCTTTGCTTTCGCCGAGAGCCGTTATTGCGGGATAAGAACAAACTTTATCGTCGTGTCCGTACGCGCCGATCAGCGAACGGTCGAAGCCTATATCGCGGACTTTGAACGCAGGTACCGCGCACAACTCCGCGCTGATAAAATCGGTTTCTTTCATACCGTAACGCTCGTTGAGTTTTTGCAAAACCGTAAGTTTTACCTTTTCTTTTACGTCTTCGTCCTTAAACGGTAAACCTCCGACCAGAACGTTTAGGGTTTCGCCGTCGATTCCGCTCGCAAGCGGTTTGGTTACCTGTTCTCTCGCAAGATGAGGAAGTAAATCGTTAATATAGAATACGGGGTCGCTATCGTCTTCGCCGACGACTACGTTGACCGTTTCTCCGTTTTCGAGAACGACCGTACCGTGAAGAGCAAGCGGGATAGCCGTCCATTGATACTTTTTAATGCCGCCGTAATAATGCGTTTTCAAAAACGCCATTCCGCCCTCTTCGTAAAGAGGAACCTGTTTAATGTCGAGTCGGGGCGAGTCGATATGCGAAGCAAGTATTTTAACTCCGTTTTCAGCCATATCTTCGCTGCCCACTTTGAACATCATGAAATATTTATTGCGGTTTGAATAGTATTTTTTATCGCCCGCTTTAAGCGTTTCGCCGAAAACGTAAGGAGTATACCCTTTCGATTCGGCATACGCTATTGCCTGACTTACCGCTTCGCGTTCCGTCTTCGCTTTATCGAGAAACGCCGCGTAACCTTTCGCGTATTCGTACGCTTTCTCTATTTTTTCTTCGGAAGAAATTTCAAAAAAGTTTTCTTTCTTGTAAACGAGAGATTCTTCGAGTTTCGCTCCCGGACTCTTTTCTTTATTGCCTGACATATTTCGTCCTCCGTAACGTAATTTTTTCTCATTATAACATTATTTTTGAATAATATCAACAAATTATATCGGACGAAACGGACATTTTCTCTTTCGATAAATTTTATTTCACCAAAATACGCCGTTTTTATGCTTTTTACTTTACAACGATAAGACAAACGGGTATAATTTGGAAGTCAACCGATAATATCGGCTGAAAAACGCGTACGCGACAAAATTAAAAAAGGACTATACGAAAAATGATAAAAGAATACCGTTTCAGAAATCTCGATTATATCATCTCTTACCCCGAAAATTACAAAGAAGGCGATCGTTACCCCATTGTTTTTCATACGCCGGGCGCAGGAGCGCGCGGAAGAGATTTAAGCCTTATAGAGAAAGATATCGGGCTCATCGACAGACAAAACGAAGGTAACGAATATCTGAATAAATGCCTTATCGTCATTCCTCAATGCTACGCGCAGAATTGGTTCGATATATACGACGAACTTCGCGATTTGTGCGATTATATCTACAATTCGCCGTTTACCGATAAGAGCAGATTTTACGGTTCGGGCATAAGTATGGGCGGCTATGCGATTTATCAATTGTTTATGACTTTCGCAGACAGATTCGCGGCAGGTATAGTTTGTTGCGGCGGAGGTATGTACTGGAACGCCGAACGTATAAAAAATATTCCGTTATGATATTCCACGGGATACAGGACGACGTCATTTTCGTCGAAGAAGCAATACGAATGACCGATAAACTACGCGGCTTCGGCGGAAAAGTCAGACTTACCCTTTACGACGATTGTTGCCACGACAGTTGGACGAAAGCCTATAACACCCCCGAATTGTACGAATGGCTGCTTTCGCAGAAAAAGTAATCGATAAACCGCAAATTTTAAGAGTTTTCAAAAAACCCGCCGACAGCAAAGAATTTTCTGTCGGCGGGTTTTAACTGTAATCTTAGGTTATATTGCTTCTTTTTGAGAGCCCGTAGGATTGGTTATACTGTATCCTACGTTGACGAGATGATCCGCAACGCGTTCGAGTCCGGATATAAGCGACGAATAATACGGGCTGCACTCTACGCTGCACTGCCCGTCGGCAAGACGCGCAAAATGCTCCGCGGTGAGTTTTCTTTTGAGTCCGTCGACGTCGTTTTCGAGTTCGGAAAGCCTTGTCAGAAGCGTTTTATCCTGCGTTTCGAAAGCCTCTCTCGAAACGGAAAACATTTCGGTTACCTTATCGTACATTTTCCGGATTTTTTCCTGCGCCTGCGCGGAGAAAGAAAGTTTTTTCCTGCACATATCTTCGACGATGCCGAAAAAGTTTTCCGCATGGTCGCCTATCCTTTCAAGGTCGTTTAAGACGTGGAAATACGAACCGATTACGGTTTCGTCGCTTTGTTCTACGTCAACCGATAACTTAATAAGAAAATCTGTCAACGCAGTGTTCGTAAAATCGATTATATCCTCGTTTTTATGTATTTCTTCTCCATCGTCGATACTTTTTGTTTCTTCGGCGTAAAAAGACAACCCGATATTCTTTTCCACCAGACTCATCATATACTCGATTTCTTTTTTTACCTGCATCAAAGCAACGGGAGCCATCGAAAGCAGACGTTCGTCGACGTATCTGAGCGTAAATTCTTCTTTTTTCTCCGTTTTATCTTTAATGACGAAACGGGAGAATCTTACTAAATGTTTTACGAACGGAAGAAGCAGACACGTAGTAGTCACGTTGAATATTACGTGAAACGCGGATATACGCATCTGCAGAGCCATCGCGCCGTTACCGGGGAATGTTGCCGTCAAAAGGTCTACGACCGGTTGACGGAATATCCAGATTATTACCGTGAATAATACCGTTCCTATTACGTTAAACGTGAAATGTATAAGCGCTACCCTCTTTGAATTTGCGTTTGCTCCGACCGAAGCGAGTAAAGCCGTTACGCACGTGCCGATATTTGCTCCGAGTACGATAAAAAGCGCAAGATCCAACGGTAAAACGTTGTTTCCGACCATGGTTATCACTACGCCCGTCGCGGCAGACGAACTTTGTATCAACGCCGTAAATATCATACCGACTACTATAAGAAGCAGCGGAAAATCTATAACCCCGAATATGCGTTTGAATAAATCTTTAACGAGAGGATTCCCGAACGCCTGTTCGCTGCTCATAACGTTAAGCCCGACGAAAATCAGTCCTAAACCGCAACAAAGACTACCCGCGATTTTAACTTTCTCTTTTTTCGTAAAGCCCATCAATACGCCGATAAACGCAAGCAGATACATCACCATATTGAAATAGTCGTTTTTAAGCGCGACGAGAACGCCCGTTATCGTAGTGCCTATATTCGCGCCCATGATTATGGGCGTCGCTTGCATAAGCGTCATAACTCCGGCGTTTACCAGTCCGATTACCATAACCGAAGTCGCCGACGAACTCTGGATAATTGCGGTAACCCCCGCGCCTATTCCGACTCCTGAAAAACGGTTGTTACTTATCTTTTCAAGTAACTTTTTCATTCCGTTTCCCGCGCACTTTTCAAGGGCGTCGCCCATAAAATTCATACCGACGATGAATACGCCGACGCCCGCAAGCAGCCATATAAGACTTTGGATTAACTGCAAAATTTCCTGCGCTGTCATATTATTTATCTCCTGTAAATTAACGAAAATCCGATTCAAATTATTTTCACTATAACAAAAAACAGCGATTATTACAACCGCATAAGTGCAATAACCGCCTGTTTACCGAAAATTTACAATGACTTTACATTAACTTTACAATTGAAAGGCAATATCCGAAATTTGATAAAAAACATCGAGAAAAAACAAACACATCCGTTTGTTTTTCCTCGTTGCTTGGCGAAGTTCAGTAACCTAAAATGAATTTTGGTTTCTGAAATTTTTTCTATAAAAGTTTGAAAGGACACTATTATAATTTTGAAATCGTGTCAAGATATTCCGCAATTCACGAATTTTATTGTCTAAAAATTTCTCATTATTACTATGTTTAACTATATCATTTTGCTTAAAGAATTGATGGGCAAGATAGTTGCGCCTATCTAAAATATATTCTAATTCTTCAATATCTTTATTGTCAAAAAATTCAACATTTTTTGCGTACCCAACTATTTGTCCCATTGTCATATTTTGCATTTGTTCAAATAAGTTATTCGCTTCTATATTATGAGATTTAGAAACTATTAACGCAATATTCCATTCTATGTATTGAACATTTTCAAATATTTCGCCGAATAACATATACAATTCGTTTATCATTTCAGGCTATTACTTATTACGGCTAAATAATCTTATATCGTGAGCGGCTGTAATAATAATTCTTTTATTACAATCCGCACCTCCGTAAAATACTCCTCGCGCTTTAACTGTCCCATATTCAGAGGTACAGTCGGCATTGACTTGTTGTGTTCCATTGTAGATAAATTTTACGCCGTCATATTGAGATTCAATTTCAATACAACTAAATTCATCTAACTCAACACTAACATTGTGAGCCGCACTTAAATTTGCATTATTGATTCTCGAATTTATAATATGAATAGAATCATATTCACTTGATATTTCGCATTCATCTATATGAGAATTATCTATTTTGACATCATGCGCTGATGAAATTGACAGTTGTTTGCAATTTACCCCATCGCATTTTACAGAACCATATTCACTTTCGATTTCTACCGCTTCAAAATTAATTTGAGGAAGTACTATCGTGATGCCGCTGTAATCAGAATCAATATATAGTATGCCATCATTAACGATAAAAGACGCATTGCACTTTATCGACATACCTTTTTTAATTGTTATATCTTGTGAAGCCGCGAGATGTATAGAATGAAATCCAACATTTGTCATTGTGTTTGTTTCCATATTACATTATTCCCTCATAAAATTATATATCTATTATAGCACGCGCAATGGCTAAATTCAAGCATATTACACAGAAAATTAAAAAATACACCTTATTGAGCGCCAATTTTATAAAAGTAATATTATGTACCTTATCACTCAACAATACACATAAAAAAGCGAAAAAGAGAGGGATTCGCTCCGCTCGCTTTAAGTTACCGCTTGTTTTAAGTTGTAAAACCTTATAAATGCGGTTTTAATTTTCGCTCATTTGCGCTTCCGTACACTCGCTATCACGCCGGGGTTGCAAACAACCGTTCCGTCGGTTGTTTGGTCGGCTCGTCTTTTCGTAAAGTATAAGCCTTTCGTTACGAGCCGACTGCCAACCCGTTCGAATCCCCAAAAAAACGTAAAAAGAAAGAAATACGAACCACAAGGGTTCGTATTTCTTGCTTCTGGCGGAAAGAGAGGGATTCGAACCCTCGATACGTTGCCGTATACCTGATTTCGAGTCAGGGCCGTTATGACCACTTCGATATCTTTCCGTAACGCTTAATCATTAGTTATCAAGCATAAACATTCTATATGATTTCTTTCGTTTTGTCAATGAAAAAGCGCGTTATTTTTTAATTTTTTTATTTTTGTCATTTTCGGAATTTTTGTTTCAGAAAAACGATTGTTGAAAATTTACAAAATCGTAAATTTTGCTCACATGTATAATTTTATTGTCGCACAATAGTACAAAAGTTTACTGCGTAATCAATTTTATTTATTATGATATATTTTATACGTTAGTATTTATTTGATATTCGGTTACTTATTCACATAGTTATGCACATTTGCACATTATATCATTTTATAACACTTGTACTATTTTGTATAATTGTAATAAATTAAAGTCTACACTGTGCTAACTATTGTACATTTGTACTATTTTATATTTTTGTAATTTTTTACTTTCTTTTTTTTCGACGATGTTGTATAATATTATACGCATGTACAAATTTTAAGGAAAAACGATATGAAAGAATACAGAAGCGCAATCAGATCGAGAAATATGATTAAAAGGGCATTTATCGAATTGCTGGATGAAAAGGCTATTTCAGACATTTCGGTGGTTGATATCGTCAATCGCGCAGATATAAGCAGGAATACTTTTTACGCGCATTACGACGACGTTTTCTGCGTTCTTGAAGAACTTGAAAACGATTTTATAGGTAAATTACGTATATACATAGGCGAAGGAAAGGATAATGTCGACGAGTATACTCCCCTGCCGTTATTTGAAAAAGTGACCAGATTTATCGAAAAAGACGCAGATACGGACAGAATTTTTATATCTAATCCGTTTGCCGATAGTTTTTACGCAAAAGTTAAAAATCTGATTATCGAAAAAATCAAAGCCAACGTTTCACCCGATTTAATCGTCGACGAAAACGGATTCGTCGCGCTCTCAGAGTGCGTGGCAAGCGGCTTTATAAGTTTATATCGTCAGAACCTTAAAGGCGAAACCGCTCTTACCGTTGACGAAATAGCCAATTATTGCGCGAATATTTTCATTAACGAATTAAAAAAATAAACTAAAAAGTATATAAAAACACTGCGATTGTTCAAAACAATCGCAGTGTTTTTTACGTACAATTAACCTATCGTTTCGGTATCGAAAGAAACTTTAACGAGTTCTTTCGCTTCGTTTATATTCTTTACCGCTCCGTCGTACAACAATTGAGAGAGCGCGTTGCCTATCGCGGTCGCCTCTACGGGACCGGCGACGACGCGTCTGCCGGTGCGTTTTGCCGTCAACTCGTTAAGGTATGCGTTCTGGCATCCACCGCCTACGATATGAATCGTATCGAATTTATACCCCGTAACTCTTTCAACGGTTTCAACCGCTCTTTTATAGCAAACGGCTAAACTGTCGTATACGCAAAGCGCGATTTCGCCCGGCGTTTCGGGAACTTTTTGACCTGTTTTACGGCAATAATCTTTAATCGCTTCAATCATAGACGCGGGCGCAAGGAAAGAGTTATCGTTTACGTCGACTATGCTGTTAAAATCTTTAACTTCTTTCGATAACGTAACGAAATCGCCCCAACTGTATTTTTTGTTATATTCGCGACGAACGCACTGAATCATCCAAAGACCCATAATATTTTTCAGGAATCTCGTTGACCTCTCGTATCCGCCCTCGTTGGTAAAGTTCTCTTTAAGAGCCTCTTCGGTAGAAATAGCCACCGGGCTTTCAATTCCGAGAAGCGACCAAGTACCGCTCGAAATATAAAGAGGTTGACCGATTTCGGGAACAGCCATTACAGCGCTTGCGGTATCGTGCGTAGCCGGCAAAACGACTTTAAGGTCGTAACCGATTTCTTTTGCGATTTCGGGTTTTAAGTTGCCAACGAGAGTTGCGGGATCGGAAAGTTCTTTGAAAAGTTTTTCGGGTAATCCGAGTTCTTTTACCGTTTCCATATCCCAATCGCGGGTTTTCGCGCTCATAAGCCCGGTAGTCGAAGTATTCGTAAATTCGTTCTTCATTACTCCCGTCAAAAGATAATTGAAGAAATCGGGCATCATTAAAAATCTTTCCGCTTTATCTAATTTACCCGAAAGTTTATCGGTATAAAGTTGATAAATCGTGTTATAAATCTGGAATTGAGATCCCGTTCTTTTATAGAGAGTTTCAAACGGAATTATTTCGTGTACTTTTTTAATCGGCTCTTCCGTTCTGCCGTCGCGATAGGCGTAAACGTCGCCTATAACCTTTCCGTCTGCGTCTATAAGCGCGTAATCTACGCCCCAGGTATCAATACCGACGCTTACGGGAATTTTATCCAGTTTTTTACATTCTTTAAGACCCTCGATGATGTTCGAGAATAACTTTTCGTATTCCCAGACGAGATGTCCGTCTTTTTGTGTCATTCCGTTTTCAAAACGATATACTTCTTCCAAAACGAGTTTTCCGTTTTGTACGGAAGAAAGAATGTGTCTGCCGCTCGACGCGCCGATATCAATCGAAAGATAATACTTCATTGTAATTTCCACTCCTTGCAGTCCTGTATATATAATACATTATTTTCGGGGTAATTGCAAGGTTTTTTTCGATTTTTCGTTATTTTATTCCAAAAATTCGTTTCGTTTTATTTCAGATCTCAATTTATATATCGCTTTTTTTTCCAATCTCGAAACGTAAGATCTCGAAATTCGCATGAGCGAAGCAACTTCGCGCTGCGCGAGAGGTCTTCCTCCCAACAATCCGAAACGAAGACATACTATTTTATATTCCCTTTCCGTAAGACAATTTTTCATTATGGCAAGAAAATTATCGCGAAGTACCGAATTTTCCACCTTGTCAAGCACTCCCTCGCCTTTTTCGGCGAGCAAATCCATTACGGTGAGTTCGTTCCCGTCTTTATCCGATCCGATGCCCTCGTATATCGAAACGTTGTTCTTATGTTTCTTGTTCGCTCTTATAAGCATAAGTATTTCGTTTTCGATACACCTTGCGGCGTAAGTGGCAAGTTGCGTTCCTTTGTCGGTTTCATAAGAATTTATCGCCTTTATAAGCCCTATAGACCCGACCGAAATAATATCGTCCTGCTCCTCCGCGCCCTGATATTTTTTCGCAACGTGCGCTACGAGCCGCAGATTATGTCTGATAAGAATCTCCCTGGCATGTAAATCGCCGTTTTCTTTGTATAGTTTCAGATATTTTTCTTCCTCTTCGGAAGAAAGCGGTTTCGGGAAGCCGTCGCCGCCTATACTTGAACAAAAAAATACGATTTTGGCGATTATCAACCTTATAAAATCAAAAAACATAAGCCACCCTCTTTAAGGATAACTTATGTTTCTTTTTGTCGGATTATGTCATTATCTGACGTTTGGCGTACCGTCGAATTTTTGCCTGCGCATCCATATCTTCATTACCGTTTTATGCGGAAGAATTTTCGCGCCGAGTTTCTGAAAATTATTGATTTTCCCGTAAACGGACATATCTTTATTTTTATAAGCGTCGCGAATCGCTTTTTTAACGACTTTTACCGCGTCGTACATTACCCCGTAATTTATGACCACCGTTTTTTCTTCGCTGTTTATCGCCCTGTCGAAAAATTCGGTTTTTACCCAGTACGGGCAAACGGCAGTAACGCTTATTCTTCTATATTTCAGTTCGACGTTAAGAGCCCTCGAATAACTCAGAACGAAGGCTTTGGTCGCAGCGTAAACGTTTATATACGGTATCGGTTGAAACGCGGCGCACGACGCGACGTTTATAATCTTCGAACCGTCGCTCATAAACGGCAAAGCGGTAGCGCACGCGGAAACGACCGCCTTACAATTAAGATCTATCATATTCAGTTGCGTTTCAAGCGGAATTTTTTCGATATGACCGAATTTGCCGAACCCTGCGCAGTTCACGAGAAGTTTTATAAGCGGCTTTTCTTTTTCAAGCGCGTTTTTTATAACGTCGAAACTTTCCTGCTTCGATAAATCGAGCACAAAGATTTTAAGCGGAGTTTTTACTTCGCCTTTTAACTCTTTCAGTCTTTCTTCGCGCCTTGCAATGACCCAGATTTCGTCTACGTTGACTTTTAATTCGATTTGCCTGACGAATTCTCTGCCGAGCCCGCTTGATGCACCCGTTACGATAATTATTTCTTTCATATTTCCTCACCGACTATGTAAACTTACTATTTACGCAAAATATCCCCTTCGCGTAAATCGTATTCGCATTTAATTCTTATCTTCTGCTGAACGATTTTTGCGTCGACAATTTCGTTTCCGTCTTCGTCGTACATTTCGTTTACGACAAACGTTTTATTGAAGTTATCGGACGGCGAAAGTATTTCCAAAACATCGGATTTTTTGAATCTGTTACGCATTTCGATTTCAGTGTAGCCGCCCGCAGTACCTTTCGTTACGACGGCTATGAATTGCTTTTCACCGACCGATTGCGAATCGGAATAATTTACCGTATCAAAGTTGTCGCCAAGCGTATACGCAGTAGTAAAAGCGCGATGACTCGTCTTAATCAACTCGTCGTAAAACATTGAATTTTCTTTGTATTTATCACCGATTTTACAATATTCGTCTATTGCTCTTCTATACGCGTTTATTACCGTTGCAAGATAATATTCGCTCTTCATTCTGCCTTCGATTTTGAGAGAAATAACGCCTGCATCGACCATTTCGTCTATATGGCTAATCATATTCAGGTCTTTACTGTTGAGAATATAACTGCCGCGTTCGTCTTCTTCTATCGGATAATATTCTCCGCCTTTGTTTTTCTCGCGTAGTTCGTAACTCCACCTGCAAGCCTGAACGCATTCGCCGCGGTTCGAATCTCTTCCGTTAAGATAGTTCGACAAAAGACATCTTCCGCTGTAAGATATACACATTGCGCCGTGAGCAAACGCTTCGAGTTCAATATCGGGAACGAATTCACGTATTTCGGCAATTTCGGCAAGCGACAACTCACGGGCAAGAACAACCCTTTCAAGTCCGTAATTTTTCCATGCTCTAACCGCATATTTATTCAAGGTATTAGCCTGCGTAGATAAATGTATCGGCAATTTCGGAGCGACTTCTTTACATAAATCGATTAAACCTATATCCGTAATCAAAACCGCGTCGACGCCGACCGAATATAAAAACTTAAAATACTCTTTCGCCTTATCGAAATCGGAATTTTTAGCAAAAATATTGACGGTAACGTATACTTTAACGTTCTTACCGTGCGCGTACTCTACCGCCCGAGCAATTTCTTCGTCGGTAAAATTATCCGAAAGCGCGCGAAGCGAAAAACTCTTACCGCCGATATATACGGCGTCCGCGCCATAATAAACAGCGGTTTTAAGTTTCGAAAAATTGCCTGCGGGAGCAAGCAATTCGGGTTTATTCATATTATGCCTCTTTTTCTTTTTTATATGAAACGCTGACCCCGTCGCCGATATCGGAAACGGTGGTAATAAAGTCGCTATCCGTCGAAATAAGTCGCAAAAACTCGCGCATGTTATTTTTTATCGTGTTTTGCCTGTGCGGCGCTTTCACTTCGCCCGTTATATATCCTCTGTATAGGACGTTATCGGCAAACAATATCGCGCCGTCGGACATTTTAGATTTGATTATCGGCAATAAATCTTTATATTTCGATTTATTACAATCCAGAAAAACGAAATCGTATTCGCCGCTCACCTCGTTGATTTTTTCCAACGCGTCGCCGACGAGTTGCTTAACCCTGTCGTAAACGCCGAATTTTTCGAAATTCGTCTTAGCCTCTTCGGCAGACTTTTCGAATTTTTCAATCGTAGTAAGCGTCGAACAAGGCGAAGCAAGTAACATAGCGATCCCCGAACACCCCGTAGCCGTTCCGAGTTCGAGTATTCTTTTCGGCTTTTTTAGTTTTACGAAAAGTATAAGTTCGTTAAGGCTTTCGGTTAAAAGCGTAGGCACGCCGTTTGTTCTGTACTCGTCGCGAAGCGATCTGAGTTTTTCGTCAAGAGTTGATTTCGCGTTTTCAAGTAAAATATCGGTAACGTATTCGTTCATTATACTTCGGTTATGACCGGGATTATCATCGGATTTTTCTTCGTTTTTCTCAAAACGTAATTGCGAAGATTTTTCCTGATGGTATTCTTTATTTCACTGTTGTCGCCGATAGTTTTTACGTCGAACGAAGTAACCGTTTTATAAACGATATATTTCGCTTCCTGAATCTGCGCGTCGGTAAGCAAAGACCCTTTTACGATAAGATCGGGATCTTGTAATACTTCGCCGGTATCTTCGGATACGCAACACATAGCGACGATAAGTCCGTCTTCGGCGAGGCGGTTTCTGTCCCTTACGACGGTTTCCGTGTCGTCTATCGAAAGCCCGTCGATATATCTCGACCCCGAAGGTGTTTTTTCGCCGCGCTTCATACTGCGGGAAGTTACTTCGATAGTATCTCCTATTTCGGCAATTAACATATTCGTATCTTTCATACCCGTTTGTTTGGCAAGCGTACAATGCTTTTTAAGATGTCTGTATTCGCCGTGCACCGGTATAAAGAATTTCGGATTAAGCAGATTGTGGATAATCTTTAATTCTTCCTGACAAGCATGCCCCGAAACGTGAATTTTCGTTATCGACTTATAGACTACTTCAGCGCCTTTTTTGTAAAGATTGTTGATAACCTGATAAATACTCTTTTCGTTACCCGGGATAGGGGAAGCGGAAATAATTATAGTGTCGTTGTTTCCTACCTGAACCTGGTTGTAGTCGCCGGCTGCCATTCTCGTGAGCGCGCTCATCGGTTCACCCTGACTGCCCGTAGATACGATTACGAGATCTTTATCCGCTACGTTTTTAATTTTTTCTATATCGACGATAAGGTTTTCGGGGATATTGATTTCTCCGACTTTCGTTGCAGCGTCGACGACGTTAAGCATACTCCTGCCGGAAAAAGCAATTTTTCTTTTATGTTTTATGGCAAGATTTACTATTTGTTGAAGTCTGTGAACGTTCGTAGCAAAAGTTGCAACTATTATTCTACGTCTGACGTTATCTACGAAAAGTCTGTCCAAAGTTTCGCCGACGACGCGTTCGCTCATCGTGTAGCCTTCTTGTTCTACGTTAGTCGATTCGCAAAGCAGCAAAGTTACGCCTTTTTTGCCTATTTCCGAAATTCTCGGAATATCTATCATCGAGCCGTTAATCGGCGTTAAATCTATCTTAAAATCTCCCGAATGGAATACGACTCCGACGGGCGTCGAAATCGAAAGAGCGCAACTGCCGGGGATCGAGTGATTTACGTGAATAAATTCAACCGCAAAGCATCCCGCTTTTACGACCGTTCCCGGCTTTACACAATTGAGAATATAATCGTTTACTCTTTGTTCTTTGAGTTTATGCTCGCAAAGCATGAGCGTAAGTTTCGTTCCGTATACTGGAACGTTAAGGTCTTTAAGAACGTATGGCAACGCGCCGATATGGTCTTCATGCCCGTGGGTAAGAAAAATTCCTCTTACTCTGTCTTTGTTTTGCAGCAAATAATTTATATCTGGGATAACCTGATCGATACCGGGCATTTCTGCGCTCGGAAACGTCAGCCCCGAGTCTATTACTATTATGTCTTTTCCGTATTCGAGAGCGGTCATATTTTTACCTATCTCGCCTACCCCGCCTAAAAAGCGGACTTTTAACGAATTCTTTTCTTTCAAATTCTGCTCCTTTAATGAAATTTTTATAATACTCTAAACGGGGGAGATAAAGGCAAACTTGCTCCCGATATCTCCCTCGTTTATCAAATAAATCAATTTTGTAATTCTTTTATGCCGGCAAGAATTTTTTCTTTTATATCGGTAAACTTTGCGACTTTAGCCTTTTCGCCGTCAATCAACGCTTTGGGTGCTTTGGAAACGAAGCCGGCGTTATTAAGTTTACCGTTCGCTCTCGCGATTTCGCTTTCGGCTTTTTCAAGTTCCGACTTTAATCTCGCAAGTTCTTTTTCGTAGTCGACGAGTTCGCCGAGCGGAACGTATAATTCAAATCCCGCAAGTATCTTCGAAACGGTTTTTTCGCCGATCTCGTCTTTTGACGACACGAATTTAACGTCTTTAATATTTGCCAGTCTGTTGAAGTATATCTTACCGTTTTCAACCAACTTCTTCTTTTCGGTTACGAAGTACACGTCGACTTTAGTTGACGGAGCCGCCCCCGTTTCGGATTTGATATTTCTTATCGCTTTAACTTTCGATAGCGTCTCTGTCCTTTCTGAACGCGAATTTCGGTTCGTATTTCGGGAAATCGGCGCGGATAAGTTTACCCTTTGCAGTCGGCAAATAAGAATATATCTCTTCGGTAACGAACGGGATAAACGGATGTAAAAGTTTAAGCGTCTGACCGAGAACGAAGCACAACGCGCTTGCGGAATCGGTTTTCTTTTCTTCGTCTTCGCCGTACAGAACCGGTTTGCACAACTCTTTATACCAATCGCAGAAATCCGACCACACGAAATCCTGCAAAGCGGCGCACGCAAGCCCGATTTCGTATTTTTCCATATTCAACGTAACGTCGCGGACAACCGTATTCAGTCTCGACAATATCCACTTGTCGGCAGAATTGAGTTTTACTTCGCCGATATTCGTCTTAATATTCTTGCCTTCGCAATTCATTATTACGAAACGGGAAGCGTTCCATATTTTATTTACGAAGTTCCTGCAACCTTCGAGTTTTTCTGGCGAGAAGCGAATATCGTTACCCGCCGATATACCGTTAAGAAGACAATAACGCAGAGTGTCCGCGCCGTATTCGTCAATAATTACGAGCGGGTCGATACCGTTACCGAGCGATTTACTCATTTTTCTGCCCTGAGAATCTCTCACTATGCCGTGAATGAGTACGTCCTTAAACGGAATTCTGCCCGTATGCTCTATTCCACTGAAAATCATTCTCGCGACCCAGAAGAAAATTATATCGTAACCCGTAACCAGAACGTCGGTCGGATAGAAATATTTAAGATCTTCGGTTTCATCGGGATAACCGAGCGTAGAGAACGGCCACAACGCCGAACTGAACCACGTATCGAGAACGTCGTTATCCTGACGGAATTTACGACATCCGCACTGCGGGCACACGGTCGGCTCTTCTTTGGCGACGACTAATTTACCGCAATCTTCGCAATAATACGCGGGAATTCTGTGACCCCACCAAAGTTGACGCGAAATACACCAGTCCTTGATGTTTTCCATCCAGTTGTAGTAAACCTTGGTAAATCTTGCAGGAGTAAATTTTATACTTTTTCTTCTGACAGCCGTAATCGCGGGCTTTGCGAGCGGTTCCATCTTTACGAACCACTGCTTGGAAACGGTCGGCTCGACAGTGTCGTGGCAGCGATAACAATGCCCGACGTTATGCGCGTGCGGCTCGATTTTTTCCATATTGCCGAGAGACTGCAAATCTTCAACGATTTGTTTTCTGCACTGGTAACGCCCCATGCCGGCGTACTTACCCGCTTTATCGTTCATCTTGCCGTCGTCGCCGATAACTCTGATAACTTCAAGGTTATGCCTTAAACCGACTTCGAAATCGTTCGGGTCGTGAGCCGGGGTAATTTTAACCGCGCCCGTTCCGAATTCAACGTCTACGTAATCATCCGCGATGACCGGAATTTCCCTGCCGACGATAGGCAGAATAAGCGTTTTGCCTACG
>SAMEA104315429__coassemble_715_pt1 | contig 20617 bp, 13 predicted proteins | sample SAMEA104315429__metabat2_high_PE_007 | metagenome-assembled genome bin SAMEA104315429 (sample SAMEA104315429) | gut metagenome | biome: Monkey gut; feature: monkey-associated habitat; material: faeces | place: China | collected 2013 | reverse complement strand
ATGGGCGTCGTAGGCAGAATCGGTAAACTTTTAGGCCCCAAGGGCTTGATGCCCAACCCAAAGTCGGGTACGGTTACCATGGACGTTGCGAAAGCAATCGCCGATATTAAAGCAGGTAAGGTCGAATACAGACTCGACAAGCAGGCTATTATTCACTGCGCCATCGGCAAGAAGAGTTTCGGTAAAGAAAAACTCGTCGAAAACTATAACGCGCTTCTGGAAGCCATCGTCAAAGCGAAACCCGCCGCTGCGAAAGGTCAGTACGTAAAGAGCGTCGCGCTCACGTCGACTATGGGTCCCGGCGTAAAAGTTGCGCCCAAGGGCGTATAATCGCTTGACAAAGCCTTGAATTTAAGGTAAAATAAAACAGTAATAACCGTAGACAGCAGGTTTTAACGCGTTTTTAACGCCCCCGCCGAGGTGAAACTCAAAAAGTTTATAAAGTTTTTTATGACCTTTTTGCGCTTTTCCCGGCGTGAAAAGGTCTTTTTTCTGCGGTTAAATATGCACGGAGGTAAATATGTCAGCAAACAAAGATGCCAAACAGCAAATAGTAGAAGACATCAAGGCGAAGATACAGGCAAGCAAGTCGGTAGTTTTAATCGACTATAAGGGCCTTACCGTCGCCGAAGACACTCAATTCCGTTGCAACATGAGAAAGACGAACACCGAATATAAGGTTCTTAAAAACACCTTATTGAAACGCGCGTTCAACGAACTCGACGTTACCGCTTTCGACGCGGATCTTAACGGTCCGACGGCGGTTGCGTTCTGTCCCGACGAAACGAGCGCCGCGAGAGTCGCTGCCGAAATGTGCAAAACCACTAACGACAAGATTTCTCTCAAGAGCGCGTACGTCGACAACGCTTATGTTGACAAGAACGGAGTAAAAGCACTCGCTTCGATTCCTTCGAAAGAAGTACTCGTTGCAAAACTCGCCGGCGCATTGTCCGGTATCATCGGCGGTCTTGCGGTTGCTCTTAACGCGGTTGCCGAAAAGCGCGAAAACGCTTAATTTAAGGGCGAAAATAATTAAAGAGAGGATATTAAAATGGCTGATATCGCAAAATTCATTGAAGAAATCAAAGGTATGACTGTTCTCGAACTCAACAGTCTCGTTAAAGCAATCGAAGAAGAATTCGGCGTAAGCGCTGCCGCTCCCGTTGCCGTTGCAGGCGCAGGTGCTGCCGCTGCCGCTCCCGCTGAAGAAGAAAAGACCGAATTCAACGTAGTTCTTAAAGAAATCGGCGGTAACAAGATTGCCGTCATCAAAGCGGTAAGAGAAATCACCGGTTTGGGTCTCGTTGACGCTAAGAACCTCGTTGAAAAACTCGGCACCGTTAAAGAAGCCGCTCCGAAGGAAGAGGCTGAAAAGATGGTTGCTTCTCTTAAAGCCGCCGGCGCTAACGCCGTTATGGAATAAGAGTAACGAAAATCAGACTTCAAAAGCCACGCTTGCAGGCTATCGCCCGCAACCGGGGCTTTTTTTTCGTATCCGCTTTTACCGGTAAAGTATTTCGAAAATGAAAAAATTATAAGAAAATTTTGTTATAAAAATGCAGTTTTAATGGTAATTTATTCATAATTTTTTATTTTTAACAATTATAAGAAAAAATAAAATACTTTATAAGTAAAATTAATACGAGTTACCCCGATAACGATTGACAAAATCGAAAAAAAATATTATTATAAATGGGTATATAATGGGGTTGTGTCGCTTGGGCGTATACATAACCCGGCGGCGATATTCGTTTTTTACGTGAAATTATTCAATTTTTTGAATATTTATACAATAAAAACCCTGACGCCTCGTAAGACGGCGGTTCTTTTCCCCGAATTTCGATTTAAGGATAAAACACGACAGTAACGGCAAAATTATTAAGGTACAGATATGAAGAAAATCACGAAGAAAATTTTAAGTATGGCGTTGTTCGTTCTTTGCGCGGTATGCGGCGCGTTGTCGCTCGTTGCGTGCAAGGATAAAAACGGCGCCGGAAGCGGCGTAAAAGTTACGCTCGTCGGCGAAACTTACGCGGAAACCACTTTTACGCTTAAAAAAGGCGACGCTTTGCCCGTAATAACCGAAACGGATAAAGATTTCGAAGGTTATTGGACGGACGCGGCGTATACCGAAAAGTACGACGGCGAAACCGTTCCCGCAAAAGACGTTACTTTGTACTATAAACAGAATTATCAGTACTATACCGTCAATCTCGATTTCGGCGAATTGGGGGTTAAAACCCTTTTCAAGGCCCGCAGGGGCGTAAACGAGGTAATTCCCGACAGCGCGCTTGCCGATTTCAGCGTTGCAGGCTTTGCGGAAACCGCCGGCGGCGATATTAAATACGCCGTAGGTACCGAAAGTAACAAGGTTTACAATCTTGCCGAAAAAGACGGAACGGCGACGCTTTACGCCGTTTACGAAATCAAAAACGTCGAAGATTTTACTATCGAAAACGGAACGGTAACCGCTTATAACGGCGCTGCGACCGAAATCACGCTTCCTTACGGAGCGACGAAGATCGCTGCCGAAGCCTTCAAAGATAACAAAACCCTTACTTCGGTAACGGTTCCCGCTACTTACACGTCGATAGGTAAGGGCGCGTTCGCGGGTTGCGAAAAACTTGAAACCGTGACGGTGCCTTTCGTAGGGGGAACGAGAACTTCCAACAGGTTCTTCGCTTATATCTTCGGCGCGTCCGGATACGCCGAAAACGAATTCTCGTTCGCGGCGTACGTAATGAACAATAGAAACCTTTACATGGGCGATATGCACTTTGAAAACCTTTTCGTTCCGAAAACGCTTAAAACCGTAATTATCAACGATACGGTAAAAGAATTCGCCGAGGGCGCGTTCTATAAGGCGTACTCGCTTGAAAACGTAATTCTCGAAAACCCGGCTGCGCTTAATAAAATCGGCGATTACGCTTTTGCGTACTGCCCGGCTCTCGGTAAACAATCGGATATAAAAGTTTCGGTTTGTTTCGACTGGTTGTCTTCCGTTACGGAAATCGGTAAATACGCCTTTGCGGCGTATACCGGCAATTACGAAAACGCGGCTAAGGAAATGTATCCCTACGGCGAAGAGTATAAAGACACTTACGTTGCGAAACTTTACGAAAGTCCGTATCCGTTTACGAATCTTACGGACATCCCCGAACTTACGAACGTACAGACGATAAAGGACTCTGCTTTCAACTTCTGTTACGCGATAAAAGACGTTAAATTCGGCAACAAACTTAAAACGCTGGGAATGAACGCGTTCTATTACTGCGCGACTCATACTTCGCTTTCGTTGCCCGATTCCGTAACCGAAATCGGAGAGTACGCGTTTTTCTCCAACGCTTCTGTACTGACGCTCGATATAGGGGCTAACGTAAGAAGTATCGGAACGAGAGCGTTCGCGTATTGCAGTTCGCTTTCGCAAATCAAATTCGCGGGCGAAGACGCTCCGATCGTAGGCAATCAGGCGTTCTGCAATTCTCTTAAATCTTCGACGAATCCTACCACCGGCAGTACCGAATACGAAATGGTAATCGACGATATGAGAATGTACGTTCCCGACGGGGCTGCCAAGTCTTACGCTTCATCGCTTGCGGCTTATAAAGACTATATCGAGGTTGCCCAATCGGATATAGCCCCCGCTTACTGGTACGATAAAAACGGCGAACTTACCACCAAATTCGAATTTACTTCGGGCGGAATCGTAAACGTTACCGATAAAAATCAGGCGTTTATTTTAAGCGTCGATTACTGGAATTTCGGCAAGCCGACTTACGGCGCGAACTGCGGCGAAAGTTATCCGATGATGTACGAATTCATCGACGAAAAAACTTACGATCTGACTGCGGGTTTGCATAATAAACCGCTTTACGCAAATCAGAAAGTCGTTCATATATGGCACCCCGAACTTCTCGGTTGGGACGGTTCGACGCTCAATAACCTTTACTTCCTCGTAACCGAATTACCTTACAACATAGACGGAACGAAGTATCTTCTTCCCGTTATGGTAAAGACGGTAGGCGTAGAGCAGGGCGGCACAAAATACGGCAACTTTAAGGTTACGGGCAGTTATGTGGCGTACGTCAACAAATACGGCGCGGTTAAAATCGGTAAAGCGACGAAAGAAAGCGGCACGGAGGTTGAAAATTGGTTCGACGATCCCGCAGGCACGTATTATATGTCTTTCGAAAAGTCTGCCGACCACGAATACAAGGCGACTTATTATAACGATAAATACGAAATAATAAAAACGATGCTCTTCAGAAGCAAAATGAAGGGCGCTACGGAATCCGTGGAAGATCCGCTTTACCTCGTGTACGACAGTAGTACCGAACCCGACGCGACCGTTTCCGACGTTTTGTTCGAAGTAAAATCCGCTTATAACGACAACAACGAACTTTATCTCGACGGTCTGGGTTCCGCGCACATAAAAATCGGCAGCGACTCTTATTCCGTCGGAACGGTAACGAACGGCAAAGATCTAACGGTAACGAACGGCAAAGATCTTAAGTTCGGCGAAGAAGGCTTTACGCTTTCGTTGTCGGCAATCTCCAAAAACGGAACTCTAGAAGACGCTCTTACCGGAACGGTAACTTTCGGGAAAGTCGCTAAAAGCGGAGAATACCTCACTTTAACCGCGAAGATCGGCGACGTTTCTTACGAATTCGTCAACGTAACTTACGATACGGGCTGGTATCGTTCGGGTTACGGCGAATATAAAGGTCAGACTATCAATTACCCCGTAAAGAGCAACGATCTTGCCAACGACGAATGGCGTTATAAAATTCTTACCGACGTTCAACTCGGAGCAAAGATCAACTTGTACGTTTACGCCCCCGACGGCAACAGGGATAATCCCGAATTCGCGTATTTCCGCGAATATACCGAAGACGATAACCTTTATTGCGGGGAAGTAAAATTCCGCAAAAACGGAGTTATGAAATTCGCTTACGGCGACGGCGACGAACGCGAGGCGAGGTTGGTCGATAAGAGGGGTTCGTTCGAACTCGACGATAAAGGCGGAACGACTTACAGAAAATTTGTTCATCAAGTCGATTCCGAAGATATGACTCTCGTTCTTACCGAAAACTTCTACGGTACCACGCTGTATTACTACACCGTCAAGACCGACGGCTTCGGAAATATGTACATTCTCGATCAGCACGACGACGGTTTCGACGACGCGTATATGGGAACTTACGACGATTACGGTTCGTTCACGGCGAATGGCACCACCTATTACGAACTTATATTCAAGGGCAGAAAACTCGACGCCGACAATAAACCCGTGGGCGAAGAAAAGACTTTCTGGATATTGTACGCGTTCTCTTCGCTCTCGGCGTATTCAGACGATTACGAAGACGCTCAATACTACGGAACGCTGGCGAGTATTTACGAAAACCGCGACGATAAGAAGTTTACCGCGTACGATAATTTCGGTTATAAGTTATACGATATAACCGTAGACGTATACGGCAACACATTCTATAAGGCGTACTCCTACACGCTTACGATGGACGGCAAAGTTACCTATACCGAAGTTAAAAACGAATCGGTTGACAGACTCGTTGCGGTAATGGACGGCAGCGGCGAAGTTTCTTACTTCTTTGCGGTCGGCAACGACGGAACGGCATCGTACAGTTTAAGACTTACGGGCGATAATTCGCTTAAAGTATCGAAAGAGGGCGCGGGACTTAAATTTGCGACCGAAACCGCTTCCGCGGTACTCGAAATCGAACTCGATAAGTTGAAAAAGTTATAAATTATACGTTTCAATCGTCGGATAAAGCGGTAAAACGCTTTATCCGACGAAAGGAACGATTATAAAATCTCATAAGGAGAAAAGAAATGAAAACAAAAAGAACAACAATCTGGATTCTTGCTTGCGTTATGGTTCTGTTTGCGGCGTTTGCAATCGGTTGCAAAAGCAAAAACGATAATACCGCGAAAACCGTAAAAGAAATAACGCTCAGCGATGCGACTGCCGAAATCAAAGCGGGCGGAGCAATCGTTTACGCAGATTACACCGTTACGGCGAATTATTCCGACGGAAGTAACAAAGTCGTTCCTTTGACCGAAAAGATGTTCAAAGCCGAAGACCTTGCGAAGTTTGAAAATGCCGGTACTTACGAAATCGAAGTATCAGCATTCGGTAAGACGACTCTTCTGACGGTTACCGTAACCAACTATACGTTCGAAGGCGTTACCGCCGCCGACGTAAACGTCGTATACGACGGAACGGCAAAAGTTCCGACGCTCAATAACGCCCCCGCGGGCGCGACTGCGGTATGGACTTACTACGCAGGTACTGACAAAACCGGCGCCGTCGTGAGCGAAGCGGTAAATGCAGGCACTTACTATGCCGAAGGCGTAGTTTCTCTTAAATATTATAACGACGCGACCGTAAGCGCGAACGTCGTTATAGCCAAAAAAGCGGTAAATCCCACTGAACTTCACTGGGAAAACCTTAAACGCGTATACACGGGTTCGGCTATCAACGCCAACGTTACCGCGTCCGACCTTCCCGAAGGCGTAACCGTCAGTTACGAAGGCGACGGTAAAACGGGAACGGCTGTAGGCAAATATACCGTTACTTTGAAGTTCGACGACAGCCTTAGCCAAAACTATGAAATGACCGCCGAAACTTACGCCGTCGAATGGGAAATAATCGCTCCTTTGGACGCTACCTGGTTCGGCGCGGAAAACGGCGCTCTCTGCGTTGCGGACTTCAAGTCGGATTCCGAAACCTCCGGTACGCTTACTTTTAACGGACAGACTACGACTTATACCGTTGCTTTTGACGATAAGGGTAACGCGACTTTCTCGGGGCTTAACGGCAACGTTACGGCAATTTCGCTTAAAGGCGGAATTTTAAGACTGACCGCAGGCGAAAAGAAATACCTTCTCGTAAACAAAGACGATCTTAACACTTATTTCGCAGGGAGCGAATACGATATGCTTCTTGCGCAATTCCGTATCGACCTCAACGAAACCGATAAGACGTTGAAACTCGTCGTTACTACCGAAGCGAACGGAGAGCGGGAATATCCTTTGACTATCTCTGCGGGCGATAGCGAAACTCTTGCCAAAAACGTTAAACTTTCGGCTTCCGAAACGCTGTATCTCGACTACTATTACAGTTACGGCGTAAGAATCAACGGTTTTGAAAACCCCAACGGGTATAAATCCGAAAGTAATTACGTTCTTGCGACGAAATCCGCCGTCGCCGCCGCGCTTAAAAATCTCGTCAACGGCGAATTTAAGGATTTAGACGGCAACACGCTCGTTGTCAACGGATACGAAGATATTAAGTACAACGGCAGAGCGGTTAAATTGTACGCCGTAAGTTACTACGGGAAAACAACCCTTTATGCGGCAATCAACTCCGGTAAAACAAATGCCGAACTTGCGCCGAACGCCGGTTACGTTAAGTTCAACAACTCGTCGTTTTACGATAAGAACTTAATCGTCAAAGCGGGAACTTATTACTTCGAAAAAGACGGAGTGATTTCCGACGCCGAAACGTTCGGATACCTCACTTCTTCGTATAATTACACGGTAACCGCGAAAATCCTTAAAGGCGAAACCGCCGAAAGCAAGACGTTTACGGTAAACGGCGCAGAAACCGCCGACAGAGCGTTGCTCGATCTCGGAAAAGACGGTCGGCTTACGGTAACTCTTTACCTTAAAAACGAAACCGAAGTTTACGCTACGTTCGTCGTAAACGCAAACGGTACCGCGGTAACTTACGGAGAAAAAACCTTTAAGAAGGTAGAAAAACTTATAGAAAAAGCGACGGGTTATCCGTCTTCCAAGTATTACGGCGCGGACGGAACGGTACTTTCTTACGACGGTAAGGGAGCGTTCACTTTCACCGACGCCAACGGAAGCAAGGTATATAATAAATACACGCTTGAGGCAGACGGCGATAAACTTACGATAAACCTCGTAAACGGCGAAGATACCTGCACGATAGTAAGCGAAGATCCTCGTTATATTACCTTAACGAAAGATCGTTCAATCTTACGAACGGATATAACCTTTCGGCAACGTTTATTGCGGGCGATTCTCAGATCGTCGTCAAAAATAACGAAGTAACGTTTGACGGCAACGCTTTGACCGCTCTCGAATTCAATTTCGTTGACGACGGCAATAACAAGGGCAGAACCGTACTTCAGATTAAAGGTAAAAACGGCGAAGCCGACGTTTCGATTTTGTTCTACTCGTTAGCGGCCGTCAAAGTCGGTAATAAGGGTTACGCGATACAACTGCTTTCGCCTTATTACGGCGTAACTTACAGACCCACGGAAGACGAAAGTAAATCTTTCACTTTCGAAACCGACGGCAGGCTGATGATAAACGGGAAAGAGATATTCGTTTCGGTCGTAGGCACCAGCAACGTTAACTACTATATCGAAGACGGTAACCTGCTTCTCGAATGTACTATGTACGACAACAGTTCGTACGGTTACGCGACGATAAAAGAAGGCGACGTGCAGTACGATTACAATTCCGACTTCTTTATGGAATACAGGGGATTGTACGTTTCGGAAGATAACGCTTCGGCATTTGCTTATCTTAAATCCGATACGATTTACGCAAGCGAAACCTCTTATACTCGTTGCAGCGTAAGTTCGATAGACGAAAACGGTACCGTACTTAACGTCGGCAGCAAAAAAGCGACGCTTAAAACCGTCAACGGTCTGCGCGTAGTCGAATACGACGGCAAGACCTACAATCAGGTAAAAGATTTCTCGCTTGACGCCTACTTCGGTACTTATTCGGTACTCAACGGCAATAATTACGATTCTCTTACCGTTCCGACCAATTTACTTACCAACGCCAAAGACGTAAGCCTTGAGAAGTTCGTAATGTACAACGGATCGTACGCCCCGGTAATCAAGTATAATTATTACAACCATGCTTACCTTATCAAGAATACCGATGCTGCGACGGCAACGGCGCTTCCGTACTACGCAATCAACGAAGCATACCTGAAATACGCGGGCGATGGTAAACTCGACGGTAAAACGCTTGAAATCGGTTTCGGCGTCGGCACGAAAGACAATAAGAAAGTTCCCGTAATGAGCGTTCTTTACGACGGCAAAGCGGTAACTTTGACGGATATCAAAACTTTCCAGTTGACGGCGAATATCAACGGCAAGGATTACACCGTAGAAGCCGTTACCGGCGACGAAAAAGCGTATGCGGATCTTATGATTTACGAATCCGTCTACGGGGAATATAAAGGCTCCTACCTTTTCAACGATAACAACGGCGAACTTGCCATAAAGGTGAACGAAAACGGCGAAAGCGTTATCGTCCTTAAATTCAACGATAACGAAGTAAACGCGACTTTCGCAGACGCTTCTTTCGGCAAGACCGTAACGTTTGCTTATAACGGCGTCGACTATAAAGGCAATCTCGTTAAATCGAGCCCGAGCGTCAGAATAGTAACCGTTGCCGAATACGAATTCTTCTTCGGTTCGACTTACGACGCATCGGATAATGCGTACGGCGTAACCGTAAACGGCAAAACGCTCAAATTCGATTACGACATCAAGTCGCTTTCCCAAAATAATTACGACTATCAATTTGCGTTCAAGTCGCTGAGTTTCGACGGAAAGGCTGCTACCGCAAACGCGATATACTACTCGACGGCTGCCAAGACCGTAGTGTTCACTACCGCAGACGGTACGTACGCTTATAACCTTACGACCAAGGCGTTGACCGATAACGTTACGTTCGAAGGCGTTGCCGCGTTGATAAACAACAAGAATACTTCCGACGGCAGCGTATACGTAACCGCAAGAATTACTTCTGTCGAAGGAAAGGTCGCAAAAGTCGGTCTGTTCTACGATTTCGGTGATAAAGGCGGACTTAAGGCGGTAACCGCTACTACGGTTGAGGGCGGATATAAACTTTCGGGCGAAGGTCTGGCGACCACTTACCTTCTCGAAGAAGGCGACGCTTACGCGCTTTATACCGAAGAGCAATATCTCCTTGCGGGAACTTACGCGATAGGCGGCAAGGATCTCGTAATCACGGGTACTCACGCAAACGGCAAATTCACTTATACCGCCGCTTACGGCGGAGCGGAAGCCGTAGCCGTAACCCCCGACTTCACCGCAAAATCGTTTATGATCAAGGGCGCGACGTCGGCGACGATGTTCGGCTGGACTAACGAAAACGGCGTATTGAATTTCACCGCAACCGAACTTCCCGCAGCCGCTCTCGCTTTCCTGATAAACGGCGATTATATGATCAATCTCGATTCTACTTACAATAATTTCGAGATGAGGGTTTCGCTTAAGGGCGCAGATAACGGCAAAGTAAAATTCAACGTAAATTATAGTACGGGTTGGGGTAGTGGGACGACCGTAGAAGGAACGCTCAGCGACGACGGAACGTATATCAGCGCGTACGTGTACTATTCCGATATTCAAATTTACGTTAACGCCAAAGACGACTCTTACTATAAATTAGTTGCGGTAAAGAAATCTTCCGCTGCGGCTAAATATCTCGGTACGTTTACCGTAAACGAAACCGAAAAGGTGTCGATTGCGCTCGGCGCGACTTCGTGCGAAGACGAAGACGGCGAACTTGACGGACTTGACACTTCCTGCTTTATGGTAACGTATAAAGGGAAGACCGTTAAGGCTTCTACGAAGTATTCGGCTTCCGTAAGCGAAATCGAATTCACGGTTGACGGCAAGACTTACGTCGCGAAACTCGTCGACGGCGCTATGACCGTTACCGAAAAGGCTGCCGCTTAATGCGGTAAATAAACGCGTTTTATAAAACGCGGAAATACGCTTAAAAGGCTGTGCTTCGGCGGGGAAATATCCCGCCGAAGAGGCAGCCGTTTAGTGCGTTTTAGAGAAAAGTGTTCAAAATGAGCAAAAACGATGACAACGACAAGAAAATCGAAGACGACCTGACCGTTTCGGACATGTCTGCCGACTGGATGCCCTGGAACAACGGTATCCGGCGGCATTTCAGACAGAAAAAGGCTAAAATCCCCGAAAGGAAAGAGTCTGTAGAAGAGAAAAAGGCGAAGAAGAAAGAGTACAGGCAACTCGTGCTTGCTCAATTCCTGGCAATGTTGCCCGCAATGGTATGCGTGCTGCTCGCCTTTGCCGCTATGTTTCTGTTGGCTTATTTATGGCTCAGATGATAAAAAACTTTTGTTAAAGTGAAAAGCAATATGAAAAAATTCCGAATTATTACAATACTTGCCGCGTTGACGCTCGCCTTCGCCGCCTTAGCCCTCACGGGCTGTAAAAAGGGGCTTAACCTCGGTAACCTCGGTTATTCGGCGAAAGTGGTTTACGACTTCGACGGAGAAACTCAGACCGGACTCGGAAAGAGAACGTTCTATTACAAGCCTTTAACGCCGATTATAAAACCCGATACGGATTTATCGGCGGACATAATTATAAAAGAACCTGCCGGATATCACTTCGACGGTTGGTATTCCGCGCAGGTCGACGAAGACGGCAACCCGATTAAAGACGGTTCGGGCAAGTATATTTTATCGGACGAACCGTGGGATTTCGAAACCGGTTTTTCGGGTGAAAAAAATTCCGTGTTGTATTTAGTCGCGACCTGGGCAAGAAACTATACGTTTACGATTGACGTCGGCGAAGAGGCGAGAAACGCGGGGGTTTCGAATACCGTATTGGATCACTATTCGCAACCAGGACCCGTATCGAAACCAGGCGGACTCGGTCCGAAATGGAGTAAGCATACTTTCTATTACTATTATTCCGATCCTGACGACGATACTTCGAGAATTTACGATTCGGACTGGTCGAATATCATAATAAGCGACGAGAACCCCGACGTAACGGTTTACGTTAAGTGGCTTGTCGGAACCTGGACGATAGTTACGGATAAACAACAAATCAGTAATCTTTCTCCGAGAGTAAATTATTATCTCGATGCCGATATAGATTTTTCAAACTCCAAGGGCGAGCCGACGGAAATGAAAGGCGCAAAGAATTATAACGGCATATTCGAAGGCAATGGGTATAAAATCATGAATTTTAAGTATACGGTTTCCGCCAGCCCGATTCCGGGTGAAACTGTTTCAAACGAATGCGGGTTGTTTGCTTCGTTCGGAAATGACGGCGTAGTCAGAAACGTTACTTTTGAGAATTGTACGGTTGAAGTTTCTCTTACCGTACAGCAAGATAGCGCTCATTATTACGTAGGCTTTTTGTGTGGCAGGGTAAGCGCAGATACGAAATTATCGGGATTCACAAATATAAAATTCAAAGATTGCGTACTTGACGTTAAGAGATTGGCGCAAGCGATAGACTATGACGTTTCGCTCGGAAGAGGAAATTACTTCGGAATTTTTGGCGACGTTGCAGACAGAGAAAACGACGAGTTCGTTATCGGCGACGACGATTGCGGTATAACGGTCAAACTCGACAACGAAATACAAAATTAAAGAATAAAAGGAGACAAATATATGAAGAAAAATTTTATTGCAGGTATCCTTGCGGCGGCTATGGCTGTTACGACGATCAGTTGCGGTAAGAGCAATTCGGGCAATACGAAACCTACTCCTACGCCAACTCCCGGCGGAGACGCGTACGTTCCCACTCAGAAAGAACAGACTACGCCTCTCGTATTCGGTATCGACGGCGCTGACGGCGTTTTCAGCCCGTATTTCTCTACGGCTTCTTACGATGGTGAAATTGCCGGTATGACGCAAATCGGCATGCTTACTTCCGAAGGCGGCGACTACAATACGGCAATGATTACGCGTGCGTAGCAAAAGACGTAGACATTACTTATCTCGATTCCGAAGGTAAAGAAACCTCCAACGCAGACAAAGCCAAAAACGGCGGATACACGCGTTACGATTTCCTTATCAAAAAAGGAATAAAGTTCTCCGACGGCGAAGATCTTACCATTAAAGACGTTCTCTTTAACCTGTATCTCTTCCTCGACCCAGCGTATTCGGGCAGTACCACTATTTATTCTACCGATATAGTAGGGCTTAATAAATATCGTACCGGGGAAGACGATAAGGGTGCAATGACCACTATCGATACAAGGGCTACGGCCAATGCAAATGCTAGATTACTTCGTATTTACCAGTGGCTTACCAACAAGCAATTGCTTGAAGATGCCGGTGGCGACGTTGATAAGATACCCGATGCCTCAAAAAAGAATTATACTTACGGGCTTGAAGATTATAAAAAAGAAATCGAAGCGGATATCCTTTCGTTTATTCCCGAATTCAAAACCGAAGTAAAAAACGATTACGATTCGGCAATGAGTTCGTTTGCAGAAACCTGTAAGGAGTATGCTTTTGACGAAGTATGGGAACTTTACTTCTACAACTGGGGCAAAGTTAAACGTAAAAAAGACGCAAAAGAACAATACGTTAAAGTTGACGAAAAAGGCAATGAAGTTTCTGTAGAAGAAGTTGACAGAAACGACGCTTTGCCTGATACGATAAAAGACTCTGAAGGCAACGATATCCCAAACCCTGAGAAGAAAAATTACAGATATAAACTTGATTGGGAAGGTTCGACCTATAAAGAAAAGTTTAAGACGTTTAAGACCGACGCAGAAAAGAAAGAATACGCTATAAATTTCGTATATAGAACCGCTACGGGATTCGATTACGATGACGACTTTACGCTCGATTACGATCTAATTGAGAAAGATGCTCTTAAAAATATGATTTATGGCGGAAGCGCAAGTTATTCGACTTTGTATTCGGCGATTCAACTTGATGAAAGAACTAAAATCATAAAAGAGAACGAAGGCGACGGCGGGTTCAAGAGCATTGAAGGTGTAAAAACCTCTACAAGAACGGAATTCCGCAACGAAAAAACGAAAAAGACTTACCAACTCGGCGAAGAATACGACGTATTGTCTATAACGATCAATAAAATCGATCCCAAAGCTATATGGAATTTCTCGTTCACGGTCGCACCCATGCACTATTATTCTTATTCCGGAGCAGGCGATGCCGGTGAATGGTGCGTAAATAATAACTACGGCGTTACGTTCAACAATACCGACTTTATGACCTCGGTAAGAGATAAAAACGGCGTACCCGTGGGGGCTGGAGCATATAAAGCAAGTCGTGAAAGCGGTCTTGGAAACGCCAAATATCCCGGTAAGAACGAATTCTTGTCCAATAACCGTGTATATTACGAGAGAAACACTTATTTCGACACGCTTGACGAACAAGTAGGCGGCGGGCCTATCCAGAACGCTAAAATCAGGTATTTTCAATATCAGATAGTCAACTCGTCCGTACTTCTTCAGTCTTTACTGAAGAACGAAATCGACGTCGGCAGCCCGAATGCGACTCCCGATACTATAAAGGCTTTGGCATATCCGGAATACAGCCACCTTGCATACAAATCGGTGTTGACAAACGGTTACGGTTACGTAGGTATCAATGCAGGTAAAATTGCGGACGTATGGCTTCGCCGCGCTATTATAAAGGCTATGAACACTGATCTCGTAATGGACTACTATAAACAAGACTCCAATCTTGCAAGTATCATTTATCGTCCTATGTCTAAACAATCGTGGGCATATCCTCAAGATGCGACATCTACCTTTAGTGGTAATAGTAAAGTAGAAGGATACGAAGATGTTGTATTAGATTATGTGTATGACGGAACGGGCAAAGAGATAACTGAAATGCTTAAAGAACACGGCTATACCGTGAACAGTTCGGGCAAAGTAACGAGTGGTCCCAATGGTAAAATTCCGGAAATCACGTTCACTATCGCAGGCGAAAGCGACGATCACCCGGCATACGTAATGTTCAAGAACGCTCAGGAAGTTCTTAAAAAGATAGGTATAAACGTAAACGTTAAAACGGACGCGTTCGCGCTTAAAAAACTCGCAAGCGGACAACTCGAAGTATGGGCGGCTGCGTGGGGATCTACTATCGACCCCGATATGTATCAGGTATATCATAAAGATTCTACGGCGGGCAGTACGCTTAACTGGGGGTATAGAGAGATTAAAGCCAACAGCGGGAATAAGTACGATTATGAACTTGCTGTCGTAAATTTATTGTCTGACTATATAGACGAAGGCAGGAATTCTATGGATAATACGAAAGGCGGAACCCGCGCTCAGACTTATTGGGATGCTCTTGACCTCGTTATGGAACTTGCGGTAGAAATGCCGACTTATCAAAGAACGGATCTCACCGCTTATAACAAAGATAAGATAAAGGCCAGTACGCTTAATCAGAATCCTACCGCGTTTGACGGATTGTTCTCGAAAATCTGGGAAGTCGGATATAACAACTAATTTTACTAAAATCTAAGGCGTTTGCAGCGGCGGAATCCGCCGCTGCGGGCGAACGGAGAAAAGATGTTCAAATACATATTAAAAAGACTCGGATTGTCGATCGTTATACTATTCGGCGTGTCCGTAATAATATACGGACTCGTAAGATCGATGCCCGTCAACTATATAACCGATAAATTCCAGGCGCAATTGCTCGACGGTACGATAAAACAGGAAGAAGTCGACAGAATGCTCGCTTTGTACGGGCTTGAAGACAATTCGTTTTTAGGTATAGTCAAAGGTTACGCCAAATGGATAGGCAAAGTATTTCAGGGCGATATGGGAACCTCGTTCCTTTACGGCGATAAAGTATCTACCGTAATATTCAAAAATATGGGTATTTCTTTCGGTATCGCTTTCGTCGCGCTCGTTTTCGAATTCCTTATCGCTATTCCCCTCGGCGTAAAAGCCGCGGTGCATCAGAACGGCGTTCTGGATTATACCACGAGCGTACTCGCGATGATAGGTACGGCGTTGCCGACCTTCTTCTTTGCGGCTTTGTGTATCGAACTCTTTTCCGTTCAGTTAGGGTGGTTGCCGGTTAACGGTTTACAAGGTACTTTGCCGATGACCGCTACGGGCTTCGAAAGGTTTATCGATAAAGTATGGCACCTTATAATGCCGATATTCATAATGGTATTCCTTTCGGTCGGCTCGCTTATGCGTTATACGAGGACGAATACTCTCGACGTGCTTAACGCCGACTATATCCGTACCGCAAGGGCGAAAGGTTTGCCCGAACGCAAGGTTATATACAAACACGCGTTCAGAAATACTCTCATTCCGCTCGTAACGTTGCTCGCGGGTACAATCCCCGGTCTGTTCAGCGGCGCGATGATTACCGAACAGATTTTCTCTATCCCCGGTATCGGAGCGAAGGCTTACGCCGCGCTTAAAGCCGGCGACGTTCCGTTTATAATGGGCTATAATATGTTCCTTGCGATACTTACCGTAGTGGGAACGTTACTTGCCGATCTTATGTACGCAGTGGTAGATCCGCGCGTTAAACTTACCAAATAAGGAGGGCTTAAAATGGATACGAAAGATTTAGAAAACGTTAAGCCCGATGCCGTGATTGACGAAATCGTCGAAAACGAAGGCGAAAACGCGAGAAAAGACGCTCCCATAAACGGCGAAGACGAGGCGTTTAAGGGCGGTGAAAAACTTGAAGACAGAGTTAAACTTCTTTCCCCCGGCAGGTTGGTAATGAAAAGATTTTTCCGTTCCAAACTTTCGGTTATAGGGTTGGCGGTACTTATTGCGTTCTTCGTTATTTCGTTCTTCGGACCGTTACTTCGTTTCTGCTGTCCGTTCGTATGGGGACAGGACGAAGTAGACAGAACGTCCGGTTCGGCGGTATGGGAACCCGTTAAAATCAACTACATCGACGCAGAAGGCAACAGTTACGAAACATACGAATTCCGTCTGTTCGTCAGCAAGAATATAAACGCGGACTCCGATCCTTCCGCAACGCACCTTCTCGGAACGGATAAAAACGGTTACGACGTCTTTTCGAGGATACTGTACGGCGGCAGGGTGTCGTTGACGCTCGGCTTCGTAGTAGTAATACTCGAAACGATTTTAGGCGTTATACTCGGCGGTCTGGCGGGGTATTTCGGGCGATGGGTCGATCAGTTGATAATGCGTATCGTAGATATACTTAACTGTATACCTACGCTACCGATAATGCTGATAATAAGTTTCATGCTCGATGCCAACGGCGTATACGGAATGTCCAAACTGTACATAACGATGGCTTTGCTTACGCTGATAGGCTGGGCGGGTATCGCAAGAATGGTCAGAGGTCAGATATTGTTCCTGAGAGAACAGGAATATATGGTCGCGACCGAATGTACCGGCTTGTCCGTTCATAAGAGAATATTCAAGCATCTTCTCCCGAACGTTTTGCCGCAACTTATAGTTTCGATGACGCTCGGGCTCGGAAGCATCATTTTAACAGAAGCCACACTCGGTTACCTCGGCTTAGGCGTACCCATAGAATACGCAACGTGGGGTAACATGATAAATATTCTTACTCAACCCGTTACTTACTGGGGCGCGCACTTTAACCAGTGGATTCCCGTAGGTATCTGCATTATTCTTGCGGTTCTCTCGTTCAACTTCGTCGGAGACGGTCTCCGCGACGCGTTCGATCCTAAAATGAAGAGGTAATTATGTCGGATAAAGCAACTAAATCTGAAATAAAAAAACATTATCTTTCGGGAAAAGAATCGCGCGAGATAGCAAAGAAGAACAAGGCGTTCGTAAAAGAACTCGAAAAACGCAAGAAACGTAAAAACGTTGACTCGAAAGAATATACGACGGAGATGAAAGATCCTCGTAATATCGTAGAGTTCGATAATCTCCACACTTACTTTTTCACCGACGCGGGTATATCCAAAGCGGTAAACGGCGTATCTTTCGCGATACCCGAAAATTCCGTAGTAGGCATAGTAGGCGAGTCGGGTTGCGGTAAATCCGTAACCAGCCTTTCGCTTATGCAACTTATACAAGGTCCCGCGGGGCAGATAGTAAAGGGCGAAATCCGTTTCAAAGCGTCCGAATTCAAAAAGGACGAAAACGGAAAGCCTATACCCGTGTATAAGACGATTACCGACGAAAACGGAAACGTCGTAGTCGAAACGGCGCCCGTACTCGATAAAAACGGAAATCCCGTTTTCGATAAAGACGGTAACTTCAAAACCGTTCCCGTGCAGGACAGGGACGAAGCGGGCGTTCTGAAATACGAAACCGAAGAAAAGGTCTACGATATCGCGAAAATGCCGCTCAAAGAAATGTCAAAGATCCGCGGCAGACAGATAGCGATGATTTTCCAGGAACCTATGACTTCGCTTAACCCCGTGTTCACGATAGGAAACCAACTCGACGAAGTTACGCTTCTGCATATCAAAGACGCGGACAAGCAGGAAGCGAAGCGCAGAAGTCTTGAAATGCTCGAACTCGTCGGCATAGCGATGCCGGAAAGAGTATATAAGTCTTATCCGCACGAAATATCCGGCGGTATGCGTCAAAGGGTAATGATAGCGATGGCGCTTGCGTGCAATCCGAGATTGGTTATAGCCGACGAGCCGACCACCGCGCTCGACGTTACCATTCAGGCGCAGATACTCGACCTTTTGCGCGACGTAAGAAAGAAGATGAACGGCTCTATTATGCTCATTACGCACGATCTCGGCGTTATCGCCGAAATGGCGGACTATGTTTACGTTATGTACGCGGGCAAAGTCGTAGAGCAGGGAACCGCGCAGGAGATTTTCAAAAATCCGTTGCACCCGTACACGATAGGTCTTCAGAAGAGTAAACCCGTCGTCGGTAAAGAGGTCGACGAACTGTATTCCATTCCCGGTAACGTTCCGAACCCCGTAAATATGCCGGATTACTGCTATTTCAGAGAGCGTTGCAACGCTTGCACCGAAAAGTGCGCGGGCAAGTATCCCGCGTTCGTAAAAGTGTCGCCCACACACGGCGTAGCGTGTTATAAATACACCGACAAGGCTGAAACAGATGAATAAGAACAGGAAATTAAAAGAAAATAAAATTAAGGGTCAAATCGAAGAAACGATAGTCGAAGAAACCGAAATCGTCGGCGGCGGAAACGTTACGGAAGTTACCGAAATTACCGAAACGACCGCAGAAGCAGTCGATATTACGGCTGCGGAAGCCGAAGCGGAGCGCAACGCGCTTGCCGAGTCGATAGACGAAGGCGATTATCTGCTTAAAGTCGAACACCTTAAAAAGTACTTTCCGCTTGCGACGGATTTCTTCGGGAGACCCACGTCTTTCGTCCGCGCGGTAGACGACGTTACTTTCGGCGTCAAAGCGGGGCAGACGGTAGGCATAGTCGGCGAATCGGGTTGCGGTAAGACCACTATGGGCAGAACGGTTCTTCGTCTTCATTCGGTTACCGGCGGAAAGGTTATTTTCGACGGACACGATATAGGATCTATGTCCGCTTCGCAACTCCGCAAAATACGGCCGCAGATTCAGATGATTTTTCAGGATCCGTATTCGAGTTTGTCGCCGAGGCTCAGAGTCGGCGATATTATCGGCGAAGCGGTTGCCGAACACGGAATCGTGCCGAAAGAACAACTTAAAGATTACGTTCTGTCGATAATGAATAAATGCGGATTACAGACGCATTATTACGAAAGATACCCGCACGAGTTTTCTGGCGGTCAAAGACAAAGAATATGTATCGCCCGCGCCCTTGCGCTCAAACCGAAACTCGTCATCTGCGACGAGCCCGTTTCGGCGCTCGACGTATCTATTCAGGCGCAGATAATAAATCTGCTTAAATCCTTGCAGAAAAACGACGGTATAGCGTATATTTTCATTTCGCACGATTTGTCCGTCGTAGAACACATAAGCGACGAGGTCGGCGTAATGTATCTCGGCAGCATGGTCGAGTACGGCAACAAAAAGGATATATTCGCAAATCCCATGCATCCTTATACGCAGGCTTTGTTTTCGGCGGTTCCCGTTCCGGATCCGGACGTTAAAAATAAGAGAATTATTCTTAAAGGCGATATACCGTCGCCCGCAAATCCGCCGTCGGGTTGTAAATTCCATACCCGCTGCAACAAATGCATGGAAATATGCAAGACCGAAACCCCGGTATTCAAAGAATACGCTCCGGGGCACAGGGTTGCTTGCCACTTATACGAACAAAACAATTTATCGGGAATAACACATGAATAAATTTACTAAAAAATTATCGCTTATACTCACGAGCGTCATGCTTTGCGCAAGCCTTGCAATGACGTCCGTAGCGTCGGCTTACTCAAGCGGAAAGAGAGGTTATTCTTTCGCTTCTTCCGCCGCGGCTTCATCCGCAGGCAAACTGGAAGAGGTAACGAATCTGAAATCTGCCGATACGTCGTCGATGTTTTCCGACGACTATCTCAACAAAAGTTCGTCGCTTACGGGAGAGCATTGGGTAATCGTTTCGCTCGAAGGTCAGAGTCTTTCCGACAGAACGAACGGCGACGTCAACGATTATATGGATTCCTTCGCGGGGTCGGTCGCCGCGCGCGAGATAGAAAAGGAACAAAAAGTATTCCTTAAAAGGCTTGCCGCCGCTAACGTTCCTTACGAATATAAAGCGTCGTACAATACTATCGCGAACGCGGTAGCCGTAAAAATCGACGTCAAGAACATTTCCGAAGTCAAAAAGATACAGGGAGTATCCGACGTAACCGTTTCGGAATATTATTACGCTCCTCAGGACATCGAAGTCACCAACGCCACC